>Ga0105152_10000001_pt1 | contig 98314 bp, 45 predicted proteins | sample LakBais05cmmetaG_FD_81534 | JGI IMG/M metagenome (GOLD analysis project Ga0105152, IMG submission 81534) | Lake sediment microbial communities from Lake Baikal, Russia to study Microbial Dark Matter (Phase II) - Lake Baikal sediment 0-5 cm | ecosystem: Environmental > Aquatic > Freshwater >...
TGCCCTGACAAACATCAACCGGGCAGAAGAGCTCGCTCCGGAAGACAGCACCGTACGTGCCATCCGTTCATTCGTTCTGGATTGGAATGCCACTCTGGCGGGATCGGGCGCGAGTGCCATGTTGACCGAAGCAGAGCAGGAAGCCGTCCACGCAATCCAGCTTGACCCTGCCAACACTCTCGCCCTGGCATATTACGCCGAGATTCTGGTGGATCAGCAAAAATGGCTGCAGGCACTACAATACGCAAGTCAGGCAGCCAAGCAGAACCCGAACCTTATGGACGTACGCCGTATAAACGCTTATGTGCTCGAATCGGGGGCTTACTACAACAATGCGATTAAGGAATACGAAGCTGCAGTATCCATCAATCCCAACCTGACATTTCTTTACATTTCGATTGGCAAAGTCTACCGTCATCTGGAAATATATGATAAAGCCCTCGAATATTTTGCCAAAGCTGCCAACATCAATCAACAACTGGGGATCAAAGACCCAATCCCCTATCTGGCTATCGCCAACTCTTACGTTCAACAGGGCCAATTCCTCATCGCCGCCCGCAACGTCTTGAAAGCATTGCAAATCAATCCCAGCAGCCCGGAGGTGTATGCGCAACTTGGAAAGGTTTACCAACAAGGACGCAACTTTGAAGGCGCCATCCCGGCACTCCAGTGCGGCATCCTGGGATGCTCTGCCGAACAGAGTTGTGAAGTGCGACAGTGTGACGACACGGTCGACCCGCAGGTGGTCGTGCAAGGCATGCCATTGACTGACAGTACCGTGGTCTATTATTTCACTTACGGCTCAGTACTGGCAGGATTGCACCGCGAGGGAGACGACTACTGCGTCAGCGCCATGGACATCCTGAATCAAGTTAAAGCGAGTTATTCCGGTGATCCGACCATCATGGGGATTGTTGTTGCCGGTCAGGAAATCTGCTCGAAATAATCAGCCTGATTTATAATATTTTCATAAGAATTTTTATCCCCCCCTTGACTTCCATACAAAAAATAGGTATTATTCTTACGAATTAGCACTCTGGTGTACCGAGTGCTAATAATACAATTGGATTCAACCAATCATAATTTTTAGGAGGCAAGCATGGCAATGGAACTCAAACCCCTTGGAAACCGTCTGGTCGTCGAACCCATCGAACAGGAAGACGTTACCGCGGGCGGCATCGTTCTACCCGAAACAGCCAAGGAAAAACCGCAAAAAGGGATCGTCCTTGCGGTCGGTCCTGGCGATCGCAACGATAAGGGCGAACGCATCCCGATGGATGTTGCTGTAAAAAATACCGTCCTGTTCGCAAAGTACTCGGGTACCGAAATCAAGCTGGATGCCAAGAAAGTGATCATCCTGCGCGAGAGCGATGTGCTGGCTATCGTTAAATAAACCATATATTCAATCATTTATAAAGGAGTAAGCTATGGGAGCAAAGCAACTTGTATTTGCAGAAGAAGCCCGCCGTCGCCTGAAAGCGGGCGTTGATGCGGTCAATAATGCTGTCGCTACAACACTGGGTCCCAAAGGACGCAATGTGGCCCTGGATCGCAAGTATGGTTCACCCACCATCACCCATGACGGTGTGACGGTAGCGAAAGAGATCGAGCTCGAGGATCCATTTGAGAATATGGGCGCGCAGCTACTGAAAGAGGCTGCCATCAAAACCAACGATATCGCCGGTGACGGCACAACCACTTCAACCGTGCTGGCGCATGCCATTGTCACCGAAGGTCTGAAGAATCTGGCAGCGGGTGCCAATCCAATGCTGTTGAAGCACGGCATTGAAGCCGCCGCCAAGGCTGTTGCAGATGATATCAAGAAACAATCCATTGAAATCACAACCAAAGACGAGATCTCGAATGTTGCAACCATCTCTGCTCAGGACCGCGCCATCGGCTCTTTAATCGCCGAAGTCATGGACAAAGTCGGCAAGGATGGCGTCATCACCGTGGAAGAATCAAAGGGTCTCGAGTTTGAGACGGAATACGTTGAGGGTATGCAGTTCGATCGCGGTTACATCTCAGCCTATTTCATTACCGATGCTGAACACATGAAAGCCTCCATCGTAGATCCCTACATTCTGGTAACTGATAAGAAGATCTCAGCTGCTACTGACATCGTCCCGGTGCTTGAAAAACTCGTCCAAGTCGGCAAACGCGAGCTGTTAATCATTGCCGAGGATATTGATGGTGAAGCTCTGGCGACCCTGGTGCTCAACAAACTGCGCGGAATGCTGAACGCCATCGCTGTCAAAGCCCCCGGATTTGGCGACCGCCGCAAGGCAATGCTTCAGGATATTGCCATCCTGACCGGCGCCACCATCATTTCTGACGAAACCGGTCGCAAGCTGGAAACAACCACCCTCACCGATTTGGGCAAGGCTGAGAAGGTCGAATCCGACAAGGATGACACCACCATCATAGGTGGTAAAGGCGAGAGCGCAGCCATCAAAGGCCGCATCGAACAGATCCGTGTTGAGATTGATGATACCACCAGCGATTATGACCGTGAAAAGCTCCAGGAGCGCCTAGCGAAACTGACCGGTGGCGTAGCCATCATCCGTGTGGGTGCTGCCACCGAAACAGAGCTGAAGGAAAAGAAACACCGCGTTGAAGATGCCCTGTCTGCCACGCGCGCAGCCGTCGAGGAAGGCATCGTTCCAGGAGGTGGCGTCGCCCTCATCAATGCCATGGCCGCCCTTTCAAAGATCAAACTTGAGCATGATGATGAAAAAATCGGGGTTAATATCGTACGCAAGGCGTTGGAATTCCCGATGCGGAAAATCGCAGAAAATGCCGGTAAAGAAGGCTCGGTGGTTGTTGAAACCGTGCGCAAGGAACAGGTTGCCCAGAAGAATAATCGCCTGGGTTATGATGTATTAACTGAGACCTACGGCGACATGGTTAAAAACGGCGTCATTGATCCCGCCAAGGTTACTCGCGGCGCGCTCGAGAACGCTGCTTCCATCGCAGCCATGATCCTGACAACCGAGGCACTCATTACGGACGTCCCGGAAAAGGAAAAATCGGCGCCCATGCCCCCGCCGGAATATTAGACCAATCCAATATAAAGAGACAAAAGAGTGTGGATACTCTCCACACTCTTTTGTTATTTGCATGCCGGTCTTATATTTTGACGTATAAAGTCGGAAAAAGGTATAATGACCGCAATGCTTCAATACAGATCCATAAACCTATCATTCGCTTTGTGCTTGATACTTGCCGGTTGCGGATTTATCAAACCTGAACCAACCCCTACGCCAACGTTGGAGATCCGCACTCCTACGATGGAACCCATGGCAGTTTTGGTTAATGGTGAGGGTATCACGATTGTGGAATACCAGGCCGCGCTCAACCGTTATCTGGCTGCCGCAAGCGATACCGGGAAGTCTGCCCCCGGCGGGGTGGAGCCTAAAACCATGATCCTCGACGAGCTGGTTGATGAGGTATTATTATCGCAGTCAGCGTATCTATCAGAATTTCAACTCAGCGATACCGAGCTTGAAGCTCGAATTAATCAACTTGCAGAACAGTTGGGCGGCACTCAGGCCCTTCTGGACTGGCAAAGCAGAAATGGCTACTCGGAAGCCGATTTGCGTCAATCATTACGGCGCTCGGTTGCCGGAGCTTGGATGAGAGACAAAATTATCTCTGCCGTACCTTTGGAAGCTGAGCAGATCCATGCCCGTCAGATATTGCTCACGGATGAGCAAACAGCCTTGGCGGTAAAAGCCCAGCTGGATAGCGGTGCGGATTTCACAAACCTGGCTAATCAGTATGATCCTGTTGCCGGTGGTGATCTGGGTTGGTTTCCCCGCGGAATTCTGAATGTTCCTGAGGTTGAATCAGCTGCCTTTGCCGTGGAAACCGGGAAGTACACTGACGTAGTTAAGTCAACCATTGGCTGGCATATCATCCTAGTTGTCGAAAGGGATTTAACACACGAGCTATCACCCGACGCCCTGCTCTCTCTACAGCATCAAGCAATCTCACAATGGCTGGCGGAGCGCCGTTCAGAAAGTACGATCGACATCCTGATCTGATAATAGGGGTAAGGCTATGACCCAAGACAAAGTAACTAAACCCGAAGGCACAACCAGAAAGATAGGTCTGACACCAATTTGGAACATTCTGGCAATATTGATGCTCCTTGGGACCTGTTGCGTGTCTTCATATGTCCTGCTCCTGATTTCCAACCCCAACCTGCCGGTCAACCCTTTTCCCCCACCATTGACAGCCACACCCACACCGACTGCCACACCCACTCAACGTGTGTTCCCGGCCACATGGACTCCTACTCCGACCTTTCTTCCCTTATCGTTTGGAACGCCTTTCTCATCTTCTACCTTGCGCATACAGGCTTCTGAGACTCCACGGGCAACCCTGACACCTGTTCCACCGACTGCCACCATCGGCCGGCCAACGAATACCCTGCCAGTTGGTATGTTTTTCGCTGTTGACGGCTCAATCACTGCAGTCCCATCTACAAATAAAAACTCGGATTCAGGCTGTACCTGGTTGGGAGTCGGTGGCGTTGTAAAAGACCAGGCCGGGAATGCGCTGGTTGGTATGACCCTGATGTTGAACGGTACGCTTGGCTTTGATTCCTATAACCAGACCACAATCAGTGGCGCTGCTCCCCAATACGGTCCAGGTGGTTATGAATTCTACCTCGGGGGTGAATTAACCATCTCTCAGGGCTCACTTTTCATTCAGGTAATGGGGGATAACGGTCAACCGGTATCTGAAAAGATCATTTTTGATACATATTCTGATTGTCAAAGAAATCTTGTTTTGATCAATTTCCATCAGATTCAGTAAGGTAATAATCATCACCACTGCATGAATCGTTCAATAGTTCCAATATTATCCGCCATCGCCGTACTGGTTATTGTTGCAGGGTACTTAACCATACGGTCTTTACAATCTCCTGCGGTTCGCACGCAGCGAGTGATGACCTGGTTGAAAGCTTCCCAGGACCATCAGGACTGGACAGTTACAGCGAATATCCGTTGTCAAAAGGCTCCGTTTAGTTCTCCGACAGACGGTTTTATTGGCTATCTATGGGGAGACAGTTTCAGCGCCGGGCACAAGCATCAGGGGATTGATATTTTTGCTGGAACCCAACCCGGTGAAACACCCGTGTATGCGGTTTATGCGGGGTATCTGATTCGCCAGTCAGATTGGAAATCATCTGTTATCATCCGGATCCCGGAAGATCCAATTTTCCCCGATCGACAGATTTGGGTTTATTACACACATATGGCTGATCAAAATGGCCTTTCATACATTTCAGATTCATATCCGCCGGGGACGAACGAACTATTCGTCACTGCCGGTACTTTGTTGGGTTATCAAGGCAATTTTTCGGGCGATCCTGGCAATCCAACCGGCATTCACCTGCATCTATCCATCGTATTGAGTGATAATGCTGGTCGCTTTAAAAACGAGTTAGAGATCGCCAACACAATCGATCCCTCACCGTATTTTGGTATGCCATTGAACGGGCAGGAAAACAAAGGGGAAATCCCCACATGCATCAACTAATCGATACATCGATCTTACTAATTGAATGTATAATTCCAGACAGGCTGGGAAAACCGTCATGATTGGTTATCGTGATCTTGAGAAGGGATTTAAGGAGCTTGGGCTGACCCCGCAACAGCCGGTGATCATTCATGTTGCACAGGATAATTTCGATTTCATCCGCGGCGGCATAGAAGCGTTACTCGGAGCAGTGACCGCTAATTCATATTCCATCATAACGCCTGCTTTTACGTACCGTACCATGGTCATTCCGGAAGATGGCACCCCCAATAACGGTATTACCTATGGGACCGGTAGACAAGCGAATGTAATGGTTGAAACCTTTCACAAGGACATGCCAGCGGATGAAACCCTGGGAGTGTTTCCAAAAACATTCAGCCGCATGCCCGGCGTCGCACGATCGACGCACCCAATCCTGTCTTTCTATGGTATCCACGCCGAAGAGTATCTCTCTGTTCAAACAATACTGGAACCATTGACAATCATTGAGGCGCTTTTGGATCGCGATGGCCTGGTCGTATTGGTCAATGTCGATCATACTGCCAATACCAGCATACACCTGGGAGAACGATTGGCAAACCGTCGGACCTTCACCCGCTGGGCATTGACTCATGAGAGTGTGGTGGAATGCCCGAATTTTCCTGGGTGTTCATCAGGATTTGGCACAATAACGAAATCGGTTGAGCAGTTCAGCGGGACACTGGATTTGTCAGGATTGGAAATCAAAGCACTCCCGCTTCGCGATCTGGTGGCTACGACACGCGACATGATCCATGCTGATCCGAACGCCCTACTCTGTCAACGTCCGGATTGCGAACGTTGCAATTCTTTACGACAAGCAAGATAAGCAAAAGCATCGATACAATTATGATATAAACAGGAATAAGTGATTTTTCCCCGAGGTAAAAGCTCTCAAAGCAGGCTGTCGGCGGTAAAAATGAAACCACGGCAAACTAAAGAATTAAATTACGAAAACAAGCTTGAGCTGTTGTATCGCATCAACCGCGAACTTGCCCAGGATCTATCACTGCGGCAAACGCTCGCCAATGTTTTAAAACTGTCGATGGGCACCGTTGGTGGTGAGCGGTGCAGCATTGTCGTGCTGGATGAAAAACACGAACCATTGGATGCTGCCATCATATACCATAATAAACTGATCAATCAGACTACCAAACAACTTCAGGAAACCATCACACATGGACTGGCCGGTTGGGTCTTGCATGAAGAGAAAGCTGTATTAATTCCGGACACAAGCCAGGACGAGCGTTGGTTCCGAAGACCGGATGACTCCATCGAACAAACTGGGGCAAAATGCGCCATTTGTGTACCCCTGATCTCCCACAAGGAACTTGTTGGTGTTCTTACTATTGTCCATTCCAAACCGGGTTTTTTCACCAATGAACACCTTGACCTGATCGAGACAATTGGGAGTCTGTCAGGAGTTGCCATCACCAATGCCCGTCTTTTCATGCGCCTTGAAAAAGCGCAGCAACGATATCAGACCCTCTTCGAAGCCTCCAGTGATTTGCTTTTCATAACAGACTGGGATGGGCGTGTAATCGAAACCAATCGAGCTGTCGAACGAGCCACAAACTATCAGCCTCAATTCTCACGTAACGCGCGGATTATGGATTTTCATAAGCCAAATTACGCAAAACTTGGAGCAGGTTTTGCTAACTTAAAACAAGCAGATTTCGTGGTATACGAATCAGAGCTGATAGGAACTGGCATTAACAGAATACCTGTTGAAGTAAAAGTCGGCCAGGTGACCATCGGTAAACAAAGTTATTTGCAATGGGTACTGCGGGATATCACTGAACGCAAACAACTGGCTGCCATGCAGGAAGACCTGATGTCGATGGTCTATCATGATATCCGCTCACCTCTCTCCAATGTAGTATCCAGTCTGGATATCCTGGCGCATCAACTACAAAAAGATCAAGACGCTTCCGTGAGGACCATCTTATCGGTCGCGCGGCGTTCAACCGAACGGATCATGCGCTTGGTCAATTCGCTTCTGGACATTCGCAAAATCGAGCAGGGGCAATCGATAATCCATTCCGATATCGACTCCCCAAAACAGATCGTCAAGGATGCATTAGAGACAAGCCATTCGTTGGCTGCTGTGAAGCATATCACGTTGGAAATGCATTCCCATGGAAAAATATCCGACATCGCGGTTGATAGGGATATGATCCGCCGTGTGGTGATCAATTTGCTGGAAAATGCTATCAAGTTTTCCCCTTCTGACAGGAAGATCACGATCAGCTTGAAGGAAGATTCCGGTTCGGTGTCGTTCTGCATTGAAGACAATGGTCCCGGGATACCGGATGAGCAGCTTGATACAATTTTCAATAAATTTACCCGTTTAAAGACAAGCTCCACAACGCATGGCTTCGGACTTGGTCTGGCATTTTGTAAACTCGCCGTTGAAGCACACGATGGCAGGATTTGGGCTGAAAGCAGGATCGGTAAAGGCAGCCGGTTTATTTTTACTATTCCAGTCGCCACCCAGCCTGTAGTTACGTCATAGCATTCATAAACGTACTATAATCCTCACAGTCTGACAGGAGCACAATGGAACAACTTATTGATGGTGTTTATATTGAAACGGGTTTTATTGGAGTGACACTCGGAGCAGTAACCCGCGATCAAGGCGTGTTGCTTGTGGATTCACCGATCAAACCCGAGGATGTCAGATCCTGGCGCTCCTCTGTATTAAACCTTTCCAATGGCAACACTCGCCTGCTGGTCAACCTGGATGGGCATGTTGACCGAACAGTGGGTACCCGCGCAATGGATTGTATTGTGGTCGCACAGGAAAAGACAACCCAGATGTTTCGCAACCGTCCCACATCCATTAAACCTCAGGAACCCGAGACTGGGTCTGAATCCGAAAGATGTGGCAATCTGGGACCAATCCGCTGGGCGTTGCCAGAAATAACCTTCAGCAACCTGCTCCAATTAGACTGGGGGGCATCCCCCATATTATTGGAACATCATCCAGGATCCTCTCCCGGCGCGGTATGGGTGGTTCTACCTGAAGACAAGGTGATTTTTGTTGGGGATGCAGTCATTCCCGATCAACCCCCATTTCTTGCCCAGGCAGATCTGCCAGCCTGGCAGGATTCACTGAAACTATTAATGGATAAGTATAAAAACTACATCGTGATTGGCGGGCGCACCGGTCCGGTAAGCCATGAGCAAATCCGGTGGCAGATCAAGTTGCTGCAAACCATCCAGAATAAATTGACTGCGCTGGCAGATAAAAAAGCGCAGCCTGAAGCAATCGAGCAACTGATACCTGTATTGTTAAACAAAATAACCGGTGATGAATCCACCTATTATTACAAGCGCCTGCGCTGGGGGATAAAACAATACTACCAGCATCATCATCTAACTCAAACAGATGCCACATTAAATGACTGAACCGGCTTCTTGTGATTAAAATTCTTACAGAAGATGAATAACCACTATTCTCCTTTAATCGAACTGACACGCGGGGGAATTGTTGAATCCATGCATCATGGCGTTTTTTGCGTTGTTGACAGCCGTGGCAATCTTCTGGCGAGCCAGGGAGATCCTGGACTGATCACTTTTCCACGCAGCTCTGAAAAACCCTTCCAGGCATTGCCATTTCTGGAAATCAATGGCGATCGCCATTATGGCCTTTCCGAAAAGGAAATTGCTATACTGTGCGCATCCCATACCGGTAGTGATGAGCATGTCGCGGTTGTCGCTAGCTTGCAAAGCAAAACCGGTGTTGCGGAGGAAGATCTTTTATGCGGCATTCATCCACCTTCAGATAGAACAGCTCTGCTTGAGCTCGAAAAGACACACCGGCAACCCACTCCAAACCGCAATAATTGCTCAGGTAAACATACCGGCATGCTGGCGCATGCCAAACTGCGCCAGTTCCCTGAGGAAGATTACATCAATCCTGAGCACCCACTACAACAGTTAATACTGACTACTTTTGCAGAGATGTGCGCTCTGGACAAACGTGATATTGTTACAGGGATTGATGGCTGTTCGGCGCCAAATTATGCTGTGCCTCTCACACAATTTGCAACAGCATTTGCCAGACTGGTCGACCCGTATGGTTTGCCGGAACCCCGTGCTGCAGCCTGTTCCCGTATTACACACGCCATGACCTCCCATCCCGAAATAATCAGCGGACCAAATCGGTTTGACACAATTCTGATGCATCTCGGAAAAGGAAAAATCGTTGCGAAAGCCGGTGCTGAAGGCTATCAAGCAATTGGTCTGGCAAAGGGAGCTCTGGGAAAAGATTCTCCCGCTATCGGAATTGCTTTAAAAGTCGCGGACGGCGACAGCACGGATTATCAAACGGTGATGCATCGTCAATTTGACAGCGATGAGCCTTTCTGCCTTACCAGATATGACACTACCGATCGCGCCCGTCCCTGCATTATAGTTGAACTGCTGCGGCAATTAGGCGCCCTAGATGAAGCATCGTTACAGGTGTTAAGCCATTATGCTGCGCGCCCGATCTATAATTGGCGTAAAGTGGTGGTTGGTGAAATAAGGGCGGCATTCCGAGTCTCGCTCTAAGGACTCAAATGTGGAAGATAACAGCGCGGCCTTAATGGATAACCGCCGTCATCTGGCGGCATCTGTATTTCGTTCATTGTCAGAGAAATATGGGATCCCGAAGTGGCATGATCCCTTGCCCCCACTGGACGAACTGGTTTCAACAATTCTTTCACAAAACACAAACGATCGCAATCGGGATGCTGCTTTTATCAACCTTCGCAAACGATTTTCTTCCTGGGAGGTGGTCCGGGACGCACGCCTGGACGAGGTGATCAATGCCATCCGAAGTGCCGGTCTCGCCAACCAAAAAGGTCCCCGCATTCAGGAAGTGCTGCGGGCGATTACAAGCGAACGCGGTAACCTCAATCTTGATTTTCTTCGAGATCTGGATACAGAAGAGGCACGTGAATGGCTGCTTCGTTTCAAGGGTGTGGGGCCAAAAACCGCAGCAATCGTACTGTGTTTCTCGCTCGGAAAACCTGCTTTCCCGGTGGATACCCATATCTATCGTGTCGCCGGCAGGCTGGGTTTGCGCGACCTTAAAATAAATGCCGAGAAGACACATCGATATCTCGAAACTGTGTTCCCACCGGAGATGTATCATGCCGCCCATTTAAACTTGATCCGTCTGGGAAGGGAAATATGCCACCCACAGAAACCGGAATGTCCAGTCTGCCCGTTAAACTCCCTTTGTCAGGCATATCTGAATTCCAACAACAAATTGATCCTGTAGACTGGGCCGCAGATTTAAAGACAACCATATTAAATGTGATCCTGAGTACTTTGACAGATGGCAAGAGGGCGGATAGAATACGAGTAACAGGCGGTAGATGGGGCATCTTGCAACTGGCACCTTGCATGCAGTATGCCCCCTCCCATTTTAAAAGCACTAATTGATAAATCAGGAGAATCACATGCCAAAAGCAAAATACCAATTTCCTACCGGCTTCCTGTGGGGAACAGCGACAGCAGCGCATCAAGTGGAAGGTAACAATACCAATAACAATTGGTGGCAATGGGAGCAAATACCAGGCAAAATCATCAATGGCGATAAATCCGGTCTTGCCTGTGACTGGTGGGGCGGCAGGTGGAAGGAGGATTTTGATCGGGCGTCTGAGACACACCAGAATGCGCATCGCTTTTCCATCGAATGGAGCCGCATCCAGCCCTCTCCCAATCGTTGGGATGAACATGCCATTGATGTATACCGCGAAATGTTAAAAGGGCTTAAAAAACGCAACATGGTTCCAATGGTCACCTTGCATCATTTCAGTGATCCATTATGGCTGGTGGAACAGGGAGGCTGGGAGAACGAGAAATCAGTCGGGATGTTTATAAAGTATACACGCAAGATCGTTGAGGCTTTCAAGGACTATGTCAATCTGTGGGTTACCATCAATGAACCGAATGTTTATCTGTTTGGGGGGTACCTGAATCGTGGATTTCCCCCCGGGGAAAATAATTTGGGAAAGACTTTTCGCGTGGGTGTCAATCTATTAAAAGCCCATGCCGGCAGTTATCAGGCCATTCACAAACTGCAAACTGACGCGTTGGTCGGTTTGGCGCATAACTACCGCAGCATTCAACCCACCCATAAATGGTCATTACCCGAGATGACCATCGCCCGGCTGCTTGGGCGCACTTTCCATACATTTGCTTATGCGGCCAATGACGGCTTGTTTAAAATAATTACGCATAACAAAAGAATCCCTGAGGCAGCGAATACACAGGATTTTATCGGGGTCAACTACTACTCGCGTGATGCAGTAGCGTTTGACCTGCGGCGGATGTCAACATTGTTTGGACGGTTGTACTATCCCACCGGTTCTGACCTCAGCAGGACGGGGTTCATTGCCAATGTACCGGATGGGATGTTCGAGGCTTTACGTTGGGCCTTACAATTCAATCGGCCAATTTATGTGACCGAAAATGGCGTTGAGGACGCTGAGGACAAAATGCGTCCCCGTTATACCATCCAACATATTCATAAAGTCTGGCGGGGGGTTAACTTCAATTGGCCGATACGCGGATATTTCCACTGGTCGCTTGTTGATAATTTTGAGTGGGAACGCGGGTGGTCTCAACGTTTCGGTTTGTGGGGATTGGATGTCGCCACTCAAAAGCGTATCAGGCGTTCCAGTGTCGATATGTATGCTGCCATTTGTAAAGAAAATGGTATTTCATCGGAAATGGTACATAAGTATGCGCCTGAAATATTTCAGACCCTGTTTCCTGGCTGATTAAAAGCCAGTGACATCCATTCAGGTTACAATCGACGCTACAAAGTCTAAATAATAAGATACTAAGAATGCAATTCCTCCCACGGGCATCCTCTGTTGCTTTGGTACAATAGCGCGAATGAAAAAGAAATTCTGGCTGGTTTTCTGTATTGCAGCTCTGGTGATTATCGCGGTTGCCCTGGCAATCTATCCAATTCCGGCCGTTAAGATGCGGGTGGATTGGCGAGTCGATGTGGCAACCACCTATCTGCGCAGTATTTTTGATCCCGTCAATCTCGCCCCAACGGCATTACCCCAGCCCCATGTGTCTCTGAATCGGGGTGAAGTGGACAAAACAGCTCTCAGATATGGATTGGGTAACAATTTCGATCAGATACCTGAAGCCACTCCCAAGCCCCTGCCATCACAGGCAATCCTTGAACCTCCAAAATACGAAAAGGAAATATATAACAACTGTGGACCTGCAACCTTGACGATGGCATTGCGCATGTACGGTTGGGAAGGTACCCAGGATGATATTGCGTCCATCATTAAACCAGATGTGGATGATAAAAACGTTAATATTGACGAACTGGTTTACTTCGTTAGGAATAAAGCCGGTTGGTTGAATGCGGAGTATCGGGTGGCTGGCGAGTTGGATTCTTTAAAACGCCTGCTCAGCAATGGGTTCCCGGTCATCATCGAGAGCGGCATGCAACTTGATCAATCTTATCGCGTCAACGATGATCGCTGGGCAGGTCATTACCTGTTGGTCACCGGTTACGATGATGATGTGGGACTTTTCACCACTCAGGATTCATGGTATAGCCCAAACCGGATGCTTACCTATGAAGAACTAGATAAAAACTGGAAAGCATTTAATCGTGCCTATCTACTGATATATACACCAGATCAGTCTGATGTCATCCAGAACCTGTTAGGTGAGAACTGGGACGAGGAGAGTAACCGTATCAGGGCGTTGAATGTGGCGTATGACGAAACCGAATCCAATCCTGAGGATATCTTCGCCTGGTTTAACATCGGGACGAATCTGTTATACTTCGAGCGTTATACCGAGGCGGCTCAGGCATATGATACCGCGATTCGTTTGGGATTGCCCCAAAGAATGCTGCGCTATCAATTTGGTCCATTCATCGCATATTTTAAAACTTCCCGTAATGAAGACTTGAGAGCTCTGGCAGAGTATGCATTGAAGATCACTCCCACCTCAGAGGAGAATCGATTATGGTATGGGTGGGCGCTTTTCCGGGATGGCGAGCGCGCAGCAGCCATCGATGAATTCAACAAGGCGCTTCACATCAATCCCAATTACCTGGACGCGCGCTATGCACTCAATTATGTGGGAGGGAATAACCAATGAATAAACGAATTGGAATCACCTGTTTGATCATCCTGGGTAGTGCCTGTCTGTTGACCAGCATCATCGTAGTTGGCGGGGTGGGTGTCTATATGTGGGATAAAGCCAACCCCATGCCTACCATAACCGCCGCCCCAACGTACGCGATTGTACCGGAGGTCACCACCTGCCCTGCTGGCGTCTGCCAGGAATCATCCACACCTAACGGTGCCTTACCAACTGATAGCAATACAGCAGCCGCAATTCCGACGGTTGAGCTGCCCAACTATATCGTCAAGGTCATGGATCAGATACAGACGGAGGTTGTTCAAATCCGGGGATTGCAGCCCAGAAGAAAAATACCCCGCGCATTATTAAGTTCATCTGATTTACGGAACAAGGTGGTCAACGATTTTCTGGTCGATTACACCCCCGAGGACGCCCAAAATGATGCCATCGTCCTTTCGATTCTGGGATTATTACCGCCGGATTTCGATTTGTTATCCTTCTATGAGGAACTCTACAATGAGCAAATCGCCGGTTATTATGATGACGAAACCAAAGAAATGTATGTTGTGAGAAGTAGCGGTTTCGGTGGCCCGGAAAAAATGACCTATTCGCATGAATTTACTCATGTACTTCAGGATCAAAACTATGATCTACGCAATGGGCTCAGGGTTAATGATGAAGACTGTGAAAAAGAGAGTGAACGCTGCGCTGCCATCACTGCTTTGATTGAAGGGGATGCCAGTCTGACCGAGTACGACTGGTTGTACCAGTACGCCAGTGATCAGGATCGGTCAGAAATTCAGACCTTTTATCAAAGCTATGAAAGCCCTGTATATGATTCCGCACCACCATTCATGCAAGACGATTTTTTGTTTCCTTACACCGCCGGGCAGGAGTTCGTCCAAGTTTTATTTGACCAGGGTGGATGGCATGCAATCAACAACGCCTATGCCAACCCCCCAGTGAGCACCGAGCAGATCATGCATCCCAGTCGATACCCGTTTGATACGCCAATCGTGATAAGTCTACCCGATGTTTCCTCTGCGCTCGGCCAAGGCTGGGTGCAAACCGAAACCAATGTGATTGGAGAATGGTATACCTATCTGGTCCTCGCCAAGGGGTATCAGTTTGAAACACAAATAGACGATACACTCGCCCGGACGGCTTCGGAGGGTTGGGGGGGCGATGCCTTCCAGGTTTACTACAATGCCGCCACCAACCAGACCGTATTGGTCATGAAGACTACCTGGGATACGAGCCGGGATGCGAAGGAATTCTATGATGCCTTCAAATTGTATGGCAAGACTCGCTGGGGATCGCCTTCCTCGCACTTCAACCTGTACACCTGGCTTATGAACTTGGTACATGGGGTGAAGATGCCTGATTCGGAAACCACCTGGCAAACGGATACTCAATCCGTTGAGATTCGGTATAATTCGCACACCACACTAGTGATCATTGCACCGGATTCGAACACCATCGATCTTATTATTCAAACTCTTAATGTAAAGTAACCAACCCTTTCATCGTTGCCTTTGCCGCAGCACTTCATAAATCAATAACGATGCGGCGATTGCAGCATTTAATGATTCACTCCTGCCCGGCATCGGAATAGTGAGAATACCATCCGAAAGCTCCCGCGCTGCCTGACTTGGACCAACAGCCTCATTGCTAATAATGAATGCTACGGGCAAGCGCAAATCCGTATCCCAGAAAGCAGGGCCTCCCTGAGTGTCTGCCAGCAGTACCTTTATGCCTGGGTGGTTCTTGATGATTGTACGGATACCGGACCAATCCAGCGTATGTACCGGCAGGTTCAGTTGAGCTCCCATACCAGCCCGGAGTACTTTGGGCGAAAATGGATCTGCGGTTTCGGGCGCCATGATGACTGCATCCACCCCGGCTGCACTGGCGGTGCGCAGGATCGTGCCGACATTTCCCGGGTCGCGAATGGCATCCAGTATCAGGATCAGGCTTGGTTGCTTTGATAGGGGCAGCTGCCGTGCGCTAAGCACAGCGACAACTCCCTGGGGCTTCTCGGTTTCGGTGATGTCATCCATGACCTGATCAGACACCTGGAATATTGCAACCCCGCGCTGCGACAGGTTCGCGATTAGTTGTTTACCCCGGTCGTTTAACTTTTCAGAATAAAACACTTCGGTGATCGTCCATTCTGATTTGGCAGCCTCTTCAACCAGCCGCACTCCTTCAAGTACAAATGCCCGCTCAGATTGCCGGTACTGATTGGACGAGAGCAGTTTATTAATGCGTTGAATATGGGGGTTTTTCCTGGAGGTGATGCTCTCGCTCACGGGCGTATTTATCATTTTTTTAATGCCTTCTTCCATTTTTCAAACGCATTAAGAAATACGGTAATTGTAGGTTCGTCAATGATTGTTATGCGGATATTCGTAAGGGTGCTTTTGGTGTTCCTTAACCAGAATTCATGGATCGTATCAAAAAATATGGGGGCAGCTTTCTCTTTGGGAAAACCAAAGATACCGGTTGAAATAGGAGGGATTGCCAGGGTTTTTGCTCCAAGTTGAGTCGCAAGATCCAACGTCCTTAAGATCGTACGGTGAAGTTTGTCCTCCTCATGACCCTCACCCCATATTGGACCAACAGCATGGACTACATAGTGACAGGGTAGTTCTCCGGCCTGTGTATAAGCGGGTTGATCGTGTGTTATTTGCCCATGCCTTGCGATCCAGGCATTGCTCTCGCGTTGGATGCTCACCCCACCTTTCTGTACAATAGCAGCAGCCACACCTGCGCCATGTTCCAGCCATTGATTTGCAGCATTAACGATGACATCAACGTGTTCTTCTGTCAGATCACCCGCCCCAATTTCCAATTGCCGGTTGCGACCCAGCTCGACCTGGCTCAATACAATGGACATATCCGGATTGTATCTTATACACTCTTGGCTTTTTGGACCACTTCGGTAAAAGCTTTGGGATCTCTGACTGCCAGGTCGGCTAGAATCTTGCGATTGAGGACAATGCCTGCTGACTTCATCCCATGCATGAGTTTGCTATAGCTGACGCCGTTGATCCGCGCAGCCGCATTAATGCGAACAATCCAGAGTTTGCGCAAATCGCGCTTGCGAATGCGACGGTCGCGCGTGGCATACCACATGCTTTTCAATCGGGCTTCATTGGCACGTCGGAAAAGCAAATGCCGCGAGCCATAATAGCCCCGGTTTAGTTTGATGATCTTACGATGACGCTGGTGGGAAGCATACCCACCTTTTACACGAGCCATGTATTACTCCTTTGCGAACCCCTGGGCGCCGGTTACTACCAGTTGTGTGCACCCAACAGCCGCAGCCAAACGGTTACAATTCCCGCAGTGGGGATTTACTCAGCCTTCATATTGGGTGCCAAGCGCTTGACGCGTTTTCGGATGTTCTCACCTTCGACAGGTACCATCTCAGTGAACAACGCCTTGGTACGCTTGGGTGTGCGCCGGCGCAGGTGGCTCTTGCCGCCCTTGGTTCGCATCAGCACCCCAGACCCGCTCAAGCGGAATCGCTTTGAGGTGGCTTTATGGGTCTTGAGTTTGATTTTGCCGGTTTTTAACTTACGAGGCACAGTACTGCTCCTTCTGACAAAATACTGCATCCGGGTTCGCCGGACGCAGCTGATAACATATCAATATTATAACGCTTACGGCTTACTTTGACCAGCCCAAATCGAAAATCATATCAACGAAGATCAGCTTTTTGTGGTTGCCGGTTTGACGGGTTTCTCTTTGGGTGGTGCTTTTTCTTCGGCTTTTTCTTCAGGTTTTTCTTCAGGTTTGTCTTTGGTCTTGGCTTTCTCACCAGCAGATGGCGAACGTTTTTTCCCAACTTTCGCAGGCGTAAGTGTCATCCCCATCATCTTTCCTTCCAGTGAGGGAGCCTGTTCTACTGTGGCGATATCCTTTAATTCCTCAGCGATCTCTTTGAGGTCTTCGAGTGCTACTTCTGGATGAACAATTTCTCTGCCGCGAAAACGGATACTTACTCTGACTTTCATCCCATCTTCTAACCAACGTCTTGCATCCTGTGTCTTAAAATATCGGTGATGTACGTTGGTTTTTGGGCGCAACCGGATCTCTTTTATTTCGATTTTGGTTTGGGATTTTTTTGCCTCACGTTCCTTCTTCTCACGTTCATAAAGGAACTTGCCAAAATCCATGATTCGGCATACAGGTGGTTCCGCTCCCGGTGCTACTTCGACCAGATCCAGGTCTGCTTCCCGTGACATACGCAAAGCTTTATCTATTGGGACGACACCGACATTTTCCCCACTGGCATCAATCAACCTAACCTGGGGAGACCGGATGATCTCATTGACCCTGAAGTTTATATCGCTGATGTTCTTCTCCTGAATAATAATATCAACAAATGCCAGACGATGATTCTGGCATACAATCGCGGATGATAATACCAAAGAATACCTGAAACGTCAACATAAACTGGGTATGCATGAAAATCGTGTTTTGATTGTACCAATTCTTAAAATATCGTGTTGTTTTTACTTGGTTATTTAATTGACAATTAAAACAAATTAAGAGTATAATTACCTCGCTTAAAGAATAATCCTTGAGTAATCGGCGTTGCCCTTAGTTCGTTAATTGGAGGTACATACCGCTACCGAGACATAAATTTTCATATTCATTTCTTCTGATGGATATCTCGGCTGCGTGTGGTTCCCAGCCGGTTTTTATTACCCTTTCGGTTTGTCAGATCAGACGGAAGGGAGGTGATAAGATGACAAGTGTAATGCTCCGCCAAAATGAATCTCAGGATCAACTGCTCAAGCGCTTTCGAAAGAAGGTCGTGAAAAGTGGTGTGTTGAGCACTGTCCGCCGCAAACGCTGGTTTGTATCAAAAAGCGAGTTGCGTCGCATTGAAAAGAAGAAAGCCATTCGTCGCTTCAAACGTCGCCAGAATGGCAAGGTGTACGAACCAACGGTCTGATCCGGCGATCAAGGCGGATGGTTGGCAAGGAGGTGTGCATGGTAAAAGAAGAAGGAAAAATACAGGTCGATGGAACGATCATCGAGGCGCTCCCGGCCACACAATTCAAGGTCCGTCTGGATAACGATCATGAAGTATTGGCATACCTGTCGGGTCGCATGCGACGGTATTACATCCGCATCCTGCTTGGTGATCGGGTAAGAGTGGAAATGTCTCCATACGATCTGACTCGCGGACGGATCATCTACCGCCACCGGGTTACGACTGAAGCAAGTCCAGAAGAACCAAAGTAAAACGCCAAGCCCCGTCATTATTCTGATCATTAAACACCCCCGTTTTATCTAAACGGGGGTGTATTGATTTTTACTGCGCGGGAAATCGGTTAAATCTGTCCTTTACGGCTTTACCTGTTCACCCAGGTCATCTGATTTTGTGTATTTCATTCCAGCCAGGTATCTGTAATACTCCCAACGTCGCTGAATATCTGCCTTGGCTTCCTTCATGAGCATTTCGGCGCGTGTTTCGTCACTCTGCAACAAAGTGCGATAGCGAGTCTCATTGTAAGCATATTCTTCTAGCGGGATCGAGGGGTCTTTTGAATCAAGTGTCAGCGGGTTCTGACCGGCCAGGGCAAGATCCGGGTTGTAGCGTAAAAGCGGCCAGCTTCCTGATTGAACCGCCAGCTTTTGTTGATCCAATCCCCTGCGCATGTCAATTCCATGTGCTATGCAGGGGCTGTAGGCAATGATCAGCGACGGGCCGGAATAGGCTTCGGCTTCCAGGAAGGTCTTCAACGTGTGTTGATCGTTGGCTCCAAATGCAACCCGAGCCACATACACATAACCATATGACATGGCGATCAATCCCAGATCTTTCTTGGGCAGTCCTTTTCCCTTGGCAGCGTATTTGGCAACCGCTGCCCGTGGAGTCGATTTCGACGATTGTCCGCCGGTGTTCGAATAGACCTCAGTATCCAACACCAGGATGTTCACATCACGTCCGGATGCTATGACATGATCCAGACCACCATAACCAATATCGTAAGCCCAACCATCACCCCCTATGATCCAGACCGATTTTCTAACCAAGGCATCTGCGATGCTGAGCAATAACGATGCGGAGGCATCCTTGATTGAGGTCAGACGATCTTTCAAAGACGCGACCCTCTCACGTTGTGCATGGATGCCCGCCTCATTTGATTGATCTGCAGTAAGCAACTCCGTCACAAGACCCTCGCCGATCTGGCTGGCAAGTTTTTTCAGTAACTCTTGGGCAAGTTCATTTTGCTTGTCGATGGTAAGGCGCATGCCCAAACCAAATTCGGCATTATCTTCAAACAAGGAGTTAGACCATGAGGGTCCTCGTCCTTCACGGTTCATTGCCCACGGTGTTGTAGGCAAGTTGCCGCCATAGATGGATGAACAACCGGTGGCATTAGCCACTAGAACGTGGTCTCCGAATAATTGGGTAACAAGCTTCAAGTAGGGTGTTTCGCCACAGCCGGCGCAGTCTCCCGAAAATTCAAACAGAGGTTGAAGTAGTTGAGAGTTTTTAATCGTTCCAGGTGACATGGCAGTGCGATCAGCCTCGGGTAAGTCAATGAAGAAATTCCAATTGTCACTCTCTGATTCACGCAGCGGTGGTTGATCGGCCATGTTAATGGCCTTACGCTCTGGGTTTTGCTTATCCCTGGCCGGGCAGGCTTCGACACACAGGGCGCAGCCTGTGCAGTCTTCCGGTGAAACCTGTATGGTGTATTTCGTTCCAGGGAATTCTTTAAACTTGGCATCTGTCGATTTAAATGTAGCCGGAGCATTTTTTAGCAGTTGCGGATCATAGACTTTTTGCCTGATGACCGCATGGGGACAGACGAAAGCACATTTGCCGCATTGAATGCACAGGTCAGGTTCCCATACCGGGATCTCCAGTGTGATATTGCGTTTCTCCCAACGCGCTGAAGCGCTCGGGTACGTACCGTCAGCCGGTAAAAAACTCACCGGCAAACTGTCACCTTCATTTGCGATGATTGGTCCCAATACCTTGCGGATAAATTCAGGTGCTTTCTCTGGTACGGGTAGCCGTCTTGTGATTGTGCTGGTCACCTTGCCTGGCACTTTCACCTCAATCAGATGGGCGAGGGTCTGGTCCACTGCATCGTAGTTCTGTTGGATAACCGCATCACCACGTTTGCCATACGTCTTCTTGATACTCTTCTTGATCTGTGAAATGGCTTCCTCCCTTGGAAGCACTCCACTGATGGCAAAAAAACAGGTCTGCATGATAGTGTTGATTCGACCGCCCATACCGGTCTTCTCGGCGACTTTGTAGGCGTCGATCATGTAAAATTTCAATTTCTTCTCTATCAGGTCTTTTTGGGCTTCACGCGGCAGGTGATCCCATACCTCTTCGACCGGGTAATTGCTGTTTAGCAAAAACACGGCTCCCTCAGCAGCATACTTAAGCACATCCAGTCGTTCCAAAAAGGAGAACTGGTGGCAGGCCACAAAATTAGCGGTACCCGTGTTTATCAGATACGGCGCTCGAATCGGTTTGGGACCAAAACGCAGGTGCGAGTAAGTGAAGGAACCCGACTTCTTCGAGTCAATGGCGAAGTAACCCTGGGCGAAGTTTTTCGTATCTTCACCAATGATCTTGATAGAGTTTTTGTTCGCGCCGACTGTACCATCAGAACCAAGCCCCAAGAACAGACATCGAACGGTCTGGGGATCCTCGATCGAGTAGTTCTGATCGTAATCCAGACTGGTTAATGTCACATCATCTTGGATACCCACAGTAAAATGCCGTTTGGGATTTTCTTTTGCCAGTTCATCGAAAATAGTTTTGGCCATCCCGGGCGTGAACTCTTTGGATGACAACCCGTACCTGCCACCAATTACACGGGGAGCTATCGGGAATTTGGCACTACCATCGGCCTGGGCTTCTGTAAGGGCATTAACCACATCCATAAACAGTGGTTCACCAGCCGAGCCGGGTTCTTTTGTGCGATCCATCACCGCGATGGCTCTTACTGAGGCTGGAATAGATTGTATGAAATGCGTAACAGAGAATGGCCGATACAGGTGAACAGTAATGACACCCACTTTTTCGCCATCAGCCATGAGTACTCTTGCAACCTCTTCTGTCGTTTCAGCACCTGACCCCATCACGATCACAATCCGTTCAGCATCCGGCGCTCCAACGTAATCAAAAAGATGATACTGTCTTCCGACAATGCCGGCGAATTTATCCATTACTGATTGGACAATCGCCGGGCATTCCTGATAAAACGGATTGATCGCTTCGCGCGCCTGGAAATAAACATCAGGGTTCATCGCTGTTCCACGAATAAATGGATGATCAGGTGACAGTGCACGTTTTCGATGTTCGGCAATTAATTCCGGATCCATCATGGCACGCAGATCATCGTCAGCAAGTTGCTCGATTTTATTGATCTCGTGGGAAGTACGGAAGCCATCAAAAAAATGAAGGAATGGAATGCGTGTTTTTAAACTGGCAGCCTGGCTGATCAAAGCCATATCGTGCGCTTCCTGGACTGATCGTGAAGCCAGCATAGCCCAACCTGTCGTCCTGGTTGCCATGACATCAGAATGGTCGCCGTAGATCGATAGCGCCTGGGTCGCCAGAGTACGAGCCGAGACGTGGAAAACCGCCGGGGTCAATTCGCCCGCGATCTTGTACATGTTTGGAATCATTAACAATAATCCCTGAGAGGCGGTAAATGTCGTGGTCAACGATCCGGTTTGAAGAGCCCCATGAACAGCCCCCGCCGCTCCGCCTTCAGACTGCATTTCGATCACCAGTGGGACGGTATCCCACAGGTTTTTAACTCCGACTGCCGCCCAGGCATCGGCATGTTCGCCCATCGCTGATGACGGAGTTATTGGGTAGATCGCAATTACTTCGTTCAGACGATATGCAACATGTGCGACGGCCTCATTGGCGTCGATTGTGATTAATTTTCGTGGCATAAGAAACTCCTTCAAATTTTTACGCGGCTAATCAACCGGTACTTGTTCAGACATTATTCCGTTATCATAAATAACCGCGGATGGAATAGACAGTAATAAAGGTCACCATATAACCTGTGACCTGTCATATATTATAACGCGGAAGGAAAATATTATCGTTGAATGGGCATGGAACCGTCAAGCGTACTATAAATATCACGTAGAATACCATTGACGGTAATTTCGTTTTGCGGGTCGAGATACCCATTAATAATCAGCCACATGGCGAGGTCATTCCCGACAAATCTTAAATGCCAGGGTTCCGAAAGCGAATATCCGCTGTCAGGTTTTGCCAAGAGTTTTTCTGTCCCGGTCGGATAGGATATGACAAATCCATATTCATGCGCATGTTGCCTGAGCCAGAGATAAAGTCCTTTATCATAGTTGTTGCGAGCTACGATCCAATCTGGATAGTAGTAATCCAATAAATCTACTGCCAGCCCCAGATGGTGTTCAGAGTAACCGGGTGGCGCGGAAAACCGAGTGGCGTATTCGCGGGCCTCAGTGAGATTCTTCCCCGAAGCAGTGTCTTCAGTTACGTATTTGCTGTAGGCAGTGTACTGGTCGTCGATCGATCTGAATCCACTTCGTAAGTATGGGCTGAAACCCGCTTTCTTTGCGGCTTCCATAAGATCAGTTAACGGACTGGCTATAATTTCTGCCACGCTCACTTCTCCGATTTTCACAAGGGGTAATTGAGCTTCTGTGGTTGGGAAATCCATTGGCAAACGTATTTTCTGCGAGACGGGGTAAAAAAACAGAGAATAATCGTACTGGGCGAATATATCGAGCGCAATTTCCTTCAGGTATCCCTGTTGATCAGCGATCAGGGTTTCAACAACATCCACAGTCTTGGTCGTAGTTTGTGTCTCGACATTGGCAGTACCATCATCCGACGCTGGTGCTTGATGTGACTGGGTCAAGACTATCTGGATCTTTTGTTGTGCCCAAGTCAAGGCAGGTATTTTAAGGATAAATAATAATACTATCGCCCATAGTACACAGGAAAGAATTGTGAACAGGATCGTCAGCAGGAGGGATAGTTTTGATGAATCGGCTTCGATATGCTTGGTCATGCCAACCCGTGAATAGAATGAATTTCTTGAAAATGGAATTATAGCACTACGAGATTGCCAGGTATTTTATCGTAGAAATAACTTGCTCCTAGCCAAGGTCAAAGCAGCCAGGGTTTTTGAATCCATAAATTTGCCCGCTTCTGCCAGATTGTATATTTCTGGAATTGTAAATCGAACCACATCCAGCAACTCATCCGGATCTGGGAGAAGGGGGTCAGTGGTCAATCCCTCTGCCAGAAAGAAATACATCAATTCATCCCCATAACCAGGAATAAGGAATGCCTGGCCAAGCAAAGTCATCTGACTGACGGCGAGACCGATTTCTTCACGGACTTCCCTTCGGGCGCAAACCTCCGGATCTTCACTGTCTTCGATAACTCCGGCGGGTAGTTCCAATAAATCCCCCATCACACCCAGGCGGTATTGCCTGACAAAATAAACCAACCCATCCTTGTCAACCGGAAGGATGGTTACGGAAGGGTTGTGTTTAACCAGATCGTAACGAGCCTGATGACCATCAGGAAATTCGAGAATGACCGCTTCAATATTAAAAACTTTTCCGCGATAAACCGTATCCTGGCTTATGATTTTATGCGGCATTTCACGAAAGTGATTACTGCGTCGTAATATTGTAGAACCAGTTGACTGCCCATGTACCATCCGAAAAATCAAAACGGATGTAAATGGGACTTACCCCTTTCAATGCAGCAGGAAAATCATAAATTGCAGTAAAGCTTGAGCCTGCACCTGCATTGCCGGTTGTAATGATAGTACCGCCACGTGGCCCGACACCCATTGACACAGTGTAGGTTCCTGTGGTTGGGAATCCATACATGCGCATACCGACCTTCAAATCAGCATCAACCCAGGCAATAGAAATTCGTGGATAGTTGGAGTTGGGAGCCGGGTCAAAGGAAAAATCCTTGCGGGATTTTGTCGGGGTTGGACCTATAGGTGTGTTCGTAGCGACAGCTTTCGAGGTTCCAACAGGAGTGGTCACAAATGGATTCGTAACCGGAACTCCTAGTGTAGTTTCAGCTGCTGACGGCGTTCCGGTCAGTTTGATCTTGGCGATCGCTGTGGCAGTCTGTGCGATGGTTACCACATTCTGGGTGGGGAGTGAAAACGCAAGCGTGGCCGTCGCCGCTGGTGCAGTGGAAGCCGTCCGCAGACAGCCGCTCATGGATATTAATATCAGCACGGCCAGGATGAGCAGATAAGCGGTTTTTCTCATGGAGTGTTCTCCTTCTATACAATTAATCAATGCGCGTCGCTTACAAAATCGAATGTCATCGTGGATAAACTCAATGCATCACACGATTCGGCGACCTCTCGGTATGTTGCAATAGACGTGCCAGCTAAGTGGTAAAATCAAAAATCTCGTAAGTAGGAGGAGTGTAACCGATTTGAAAATATATTTCTCTTGTTCGATCACCGGCGGAAGACAAGACCAGGAAATATATAAAACCATCACCGATGTCCTGACATCCGCCGGGCATGAAGTGCCAACTGCACATCTTGCAGATTCCAACGTAATGGACCTAGAACAATCTATATCGCCGCAGGTGATTTTTCTTCGGGATAGCAGATGGGTATCGGAGTGTGATGCATTGGTGGCTGAAGCAACCACACCATCACACGGAGTCGGCTATGAGATCGCGTTGGCTTTATTCTTAAAAAAACCGGTTTTATGCTGTTATCGCAAGGGGAGCCGCGTTTCAAAAATGCTCACCGGTAACACTATGCCGGGATTTCGACAGCTTGTTTATGGATCAATAGATGAATTGCGCGAAGGGCTTGCGACTTACTTAAACACATTTCAATCAATGAACGGGTGACCAAGGTCTGTGTTTTCTCGATCCTCACAACGGGGTTTTCTAATTTACCCGGTTTATTGCCTTTGATGGTACCTTTACATACGATGTAAGAGATATATAAGAACTTGGTTGGGCATCTTGACTTCAACATGGTGCTTTCATACAATTAGCATATGGAATATAAGGATTACTATCAAGCCCTTGGTGTCAGCCGCAATGCCAGCGCGGACGAGATAAAAAAGGTATACCGCAAACTGGCGCTGAAATATCACCCGGATCGCAATCCAGGAGACAAGACGGCTGAAGACAAGTTTAAGGATATCAATGAGGCTTACCAGGTATTAAGTGACCCAACCAAACGCCAACGCTATGACCAGCTGGGAGACTCGTACAACCAGTGGCAGAGGACGGGTGGTACATCCGACAGCTTCAACTGGCAGGAGTGGTTCTCGCAAGGCCAGCCTGCTGGCGGCAGACGTGTTGATGTTCGGGATTTCGAAGATCTTTTTGGAAGCTCGTTTTCAGACTTTTTTACCTCCATCTTTGGTGGAATGGGATCAAACACGCCGCGTCAGCGCAGGCGAGCAACACCCCTCAATTATGAGCATCCTGTTTCAATCAGTCTCCAGGAAGCATATAAGGGAACGGAACGGTCACTGAAGATCGATAATCGGCGTTACGAAGTGAAGATCCCGGCAGGCGCGCAATCAGGTACAAAAGTTCGCATTGCAGGTGCTGGACCGTCAGATCAAAGTGGCGGTAAAGGAGATCTATATCTGATTATTGACGTCACCCCGGATACCAACTATGAACGCAAGGGCGCTGACCTTTACCTTGACACCAAAATCGATTTATTAACCGCTGTGCTGGGTGGGCAGATCACCGTCCAGACATTAAACGGACCGGTATCGCTGACAATTCCTGCCGGGACACAACCAGGTCAAACCTTTCGATTAACCGGAAGAGGTATGCCGCATTTAAAGGACAAACAAGTCCATGGCGACTTGTACGTCAGAACCAAGATCACCATCCCCAAACAACTTACCGCCAAACAGCGTGAGCTCTATGAGAAGCTTCGTACAGAATAACCATTATTACAAAAAGGCGAAAGACTATGAATAAAAAATTCAAATGGATCCTGCTGGTATCCAGCCTGATCGTGATCTTATCCTGTCAAACAACAATCAGTGACGTTTTGCCGGGTGAATCGAGTGATACCAACACTCTGCCCACTTTTGAACCTCTTGCCGGAGTCACATCCTTCGAGAGTATCCCGGTACCGGATTTAGGTAAATCTGAGGAGATTTTAACAGCACTTTATTCTGCCGTTGACCCCGGCATTGTAGCCATCCAGGTCGTTACAGACCAGGGCGGCGGGTTGGGCTCAGGATTTGTGGTCGATATGCAAGGCCACATTATCACCAATTACCACGTTGTAGAGGGTGAGCAGTCCATTGAGGTCGATTTCTCATCAGGTTACAAGACGTATGGCGAGGTGATCGGTACTGATCTTGATTCTGATCTGGCAGTTGTCGAAGTGAACGTGCCGGAAGAAGAACTTCATCCACTTGCCCTGGGCGATTCCAGTGCATTGAAGGTCGGACAAACGGTTGTCGCCATTGGAAACCCTTATGGGCTAACCGGAACAATGACTGTTGGGATTGTTTCCGCTCTTGGCAGGACCCTCGACTCTCAACATCAGACTGAATCGGGTTCTTATTACACGGCAGCGGATCTTATCCAAACCGACGCCTTGATTAACCCGGGCAATTCCGGTGGGCCTCTCTTGAATCTAAATGGAGAAGTGATCGGAGTCAATCGAGCCATCCAGACCGCTGGATCCTCCATAACCGGCGAGCCAGTCACTACAGGTATTGGTTTTGCGATAGCCAGTAATATTGTCAAGCGTGTTGTGCCTTCCCTGATCGCCACTGGTAGTTACGATTATCCCTATTTGGGTGTCACAAGCCGTGAGGACCTCAGCCTGACAGCGATGGAAGCATTGGGTATTACGCATATGGGCGGCGCTTATGTCATCAGCGTTGAATCCGGCGGACCTGCCGGCCGGGCTGGCATTCGTGGTGGTACCCGAGCAACAACCATCAATGGCTTGCTTGCAGGAGGGGATCTCATCATTGCCATCGATGGTCATCCTGTCAATGTATTCAGTGATTTGCTTAGTTATATGATCAATAACAAGACTCCGGGCGATTCTGTCATTCTTACCATCATCCGTAACAGCAAACAAATGGATGTCACTATTGTCCTGGGTTCGCGGAGTTAACACGCAAGTCATATTATTAAAACGCGGCATAGAAAACTTGAAAAGCAAGTGAAGTTGTAAACTATCCTCAATTCTCAGTCGGGAACTTGGCGCCTTCTCGCGCAATAAGTGTATTTCCGAACACCTTTAACCCCGAAAATGATGTTGCGTTTCAGATTGGTAAGTTTCACCTTTTTTTGGTATGCTTAAGCTATACTCTTCTATCGGGAGGCAAGCATGATCAAAGAAACAATTAAAGAGGCTGAGGTCCACATGAAAAGTGCCATCCAGGCATTAACCGACGACCTCGCCGCCATCCGCACAGGACGAGCTTCTCCCGTGCTGGTTGAAAAATTACCTGTCGAATACTACGGAGCGCCCACACCATTGATGCAGCTTGCCAACATCAGTGTTCCTGAACCACGTGCGCTGCTTATCCGTCCGTTCGATCCAACCACCCTGAAAGCTATTGAACGTGCCATTCAGGTGTCTGAATTGGGGCTGACACCAAATAATGATGGTAAAGTTATTCGTCTCAATATTCCGCTGCTTACTGAGGAGCGACGGCACGAGTTGGTGAAAATTGTTCACGGCCGCCTGGAAGAAACTCGGGTGGCAATCCGCAACGTTCGACGGGATTTGCTGAAAGACCTCAAGGAATTCGAGCACGAGAAGTTGATATCAAAAGACGACCTTGAAACCGGCGAAGAAGAAATGCAAAAACTCACCGATCGAATGATTGATCAAGTCGATGAAATCGGTGATCACAAAGAAAAAGAGATCATGGAAGTTTGACCCCTGTTCAACCCATGAGAAAAAAAACACCCCCACAGGAATTAACAAGGGTTCCACAGCATATTGCCATCATCATGGATGGTAACGGGCGCTGGGCAGCTGCCCGCGGTCTGCCGCGCCTGGCAGGTCATAAGGCAGGCACTGAAAACTTGCGTCAGATCCTGCGTGCAGCAGTTGAATTCGGCGTCAAGTATCTGACCATCTATGCGTTTTCCACTGAAAACTGGCGCCGCCCAAAAGATGAAGTAAAAGGCTTGATGCTCATCGTGGAAGATGTCATTGATCGGGAGTTGGCCGAATTGCAGAAGGAGGGTGTCCAATTAAGACATATCGGCAGGCTCGAGGGACTTAATCCACAGTTAATCAAAAAAGTTAAACAAGCCGTTAAGCTGACCAAAGATAATGATCGTTTGGTGCTTTGCATCGCCTTCAACTATGGTGGCAGGGACGAAATAGTTTGCGCCATTCGGCGTATGCTGGATGACCGGCTTGATCCAGGTGTGATTTCCGAGGATGTTATCAGCAGCTACCTTTTTACAACAGGCGTTCCTGACCCGGATTTGATCATCCGCACATCGGGCGAGATGCGCATCAGCAATTTTTTGATATGGCAGTCAGCCTATTCGGAATGGTATGTAACCCCCACGCTTTGGCCGGATTTCAACAAGGAAGAACTGCGTAAAGCCATTATTGAATATGGGCGGAGAGACCGCCGCTACGGAAAGGTTTCATCTGACCAGCCAGAAAGTTGTCCGGAGGACTGATCACCGGATGCTGGCAAAACGCCTGATTGTCGCAATCATACTCATCCCCATTGGCGTCACTTTAATCAAACTTGGCGGTTGGCCGCTTACGATCTTCATTTCCCTCCTACTTGGAGTTGCCGCCTGGGAATTCTGTCACCTTTTCATACATGCCGGATATGCACCCGCCACACCTCTTGTGGTTACCGGTGTAATCGCACTGACCATTTCGCGCCTTGCCAGTGGATTCGAGCATGAGGACTTGATTTTTACCATCGTAGTTCTTATAGGCATGAGTTATCACCTGGTAGCTTATGAAAGAGGGCGAAATACCTCTGCGATGGATTTCGTCATCTCCATCGGGGGTGTTGTTTACTTGGGTGTTCTGGGTTCACACTTGATATCACTACGGCTATTACCGGATGGATTGTGGTGGTTCATGCTGGTCATGCCCGTGACGTGGCTGGCAGACAGTGCCGCTTTTTTTATCGGGTCACGTTTTGGAAAGCATAAAATTGCACCGCGTCTCAGCCCCAAAAAATCTTGGGAGGGGTATATCGGCGGGATTATGGTGGGTATCCTATCGGGAATACTGTTTTCACTTTTGTGGGGTCTGGTATCTCCCGTCATGACCATTGGTAGAGGAATCATCGTTGGTGTCGTACTATCGGTTTTTCCAACCCTGGGAGATTTTGGCGAAAGTATGTTGAAAAGACAGATCGGCGTAAAAGATTCCGGCAACCTCCTACCCGGGCATGGTGGTCTTTTAGACCGGCTTGACTCCTGGATATGGGCGGCCGCCATCGGCTATTATTTGGTTGTATTCCTATGGATAGGTTGAACACAAAGGAGATACGGGATGACATTACCCAGTCGTAACTTGGCTTTGGAGTTGGTGCGCGTCACAGAGGCAGCTGCCATGACTGCCGGTCGTTTCATGGGGCGAGGTGATAAAAACGCCGCAGATAAAGCTGCAGTCGATGCCATGCGGATTATCCTGAACACCATTGAGATGAGCGCTATTGTGGTTCTCGGTGAAGGCGAGAAAGATGAAGCCCCAATGCTGTTTCGTGGTGAGCATTTGGGAGCGGGTGGTCCGCCAGAGGTTGACCTGGCAGTTGATCCGATTGACGGCACGCGACCTCTGGCGTTGGGTTTATCGAATTCCATAGCCACTGTGGCAATCGCTCCCCGCGGAACCATGTTCAATCCCGGACCGATCGTTTACATGAATAAAATTGCCGTAGGTCCGATAGCCAAAGACGTTATAGATATCGACGCACCTGTCACAGAAAATCTGAAACGTATTGCAAAAGCCAAAGGTGAGGAAGTAGAACATCTTACTGTAGTGATCCTCGACCGGCCCCGCCATGAGGATCTGATTGCTGAAGTACGTCGTTGCGGTGCCCGCATAAAATTGATCCCTGACGGGGATGTGGCTGGCGCATTGATGACTGCCTGGCCTCAATCGGAGATAGACGTGTTGCTTGGTATCGGAGGTACCCCTGAAGGTGTTCTGGCGGCTTGCGGGTTGCGCGCCATGGGCGGCAATATTCAGGGGAAGCTTTATGCCCGCAATGACGCCGAGTTAAAGCGAGGGCATGACCTTGGCTATGATTTTGACAAAGTACTGACGATCAATGATTTGGTCTCTTCGGACGATGTTTTCTTGGCTGCCACTGGTATCACCCGTGGAGACTTGTTGGATGGCGTATCATATTTCGCTGATAGGGTTCGTACAGACAGTCTTGTCATGCGTGGTTTGACCGGCACGGTCAGGCAAATTCTTTCCACCCATCAGCTGGAAAAACTCAGCCGGATCAGCCAGATCGTCTATTAACCACCATGAACTTATTATTTGTTGCTGATGGGCGCAGCCCTACAACCCGCAGCTGGATAATCAATATGCAAACGGACGGGCATCGGATTACGCTGATCACAACCTATCCATGCCAGGAACTCCCAGGGTTGGCAGGATTCTATACATTACCGGTGGCTTTTTCCAAGCTAACTTCAAGGGACGAATCATCGAATACCCCACAATCAAAACTTAATCTAACCGGGCGGTTGATCAATACGCTTCGGCCGAATCTGTTGAACTTGCGTTACACACTCGGACCACTGACACTGCCTTATTACCAAAATAAGCTCCTAAAAATCGTTGACCGGATCGGACCTGATCTGATCCACGCACTGCGCATACCTTTCGAAGGTATGTTGGCGCAGTCCGCACCCGCCAGGTACCCGCTGGTCATGTCGATCTGGGGGAACGATCTGACGTTGCATGCCAACGGTTCATACAATATGGGCAAAGCCACCCATAATGCGCTCTCGCGTGCGGATGGATTGATGGCTGACGCCAACCGGGATATCAGACTGGCAAAAAACTGGGGATTTAGAAATCAGCTTCCCAGTCTTGTTGTTCCCGGTTGCGGGGGGCTAGATCTTGAGGAGATCGACAAAGCACGCTCTCTGAACCCCATGGGGCTGCTTGAATTCATCCCGTCAAGCATGCATCTGATCATTAATCCACGTGGGCTGAGACCGGGTAGCCTGCGCACTGATGTTTTTTTCAAGGCAGCTCGGATCGTTTCAGCCAAACACCCTGATGTCTGTTTCCTCTGCCCTACCATGGCAGGGCAATCAGAAGCTCTTCAGTATATCGCGCGTTATAAACTGGAGAGAAATGTCATCCTGCTCCCATCATTAACTCAATCAGAATTGTGGTGGCTATTTGCTCAATCAGAAATGATCATCTCACCTGGAGCGCATGATGGGGTTCCCAATTCACTACTAGAAGCATTAGCAATTGGATGTTATCCGATTGCTGGTGACATTGAAAGCTTACGGGAATGGATCACACCAGGTGTGAATGGCTTATTGTATCCACCCACGGATGCTCCCGCGCTGGCCGAGTCCATATCGCTCATTCTGGAGAATCCAGATCGTCGGTTTGATGCTGCCAGGCATAACTTCAACCTGATCCGGGAGCGCGCTGACCAAAGCATCATCCGAAAGAAAATCAACGATTTCTATCAGAACGTGGCCGGGTAATATACTTCCCGAAACATGATCAACTAACAATTTCAGATATGGATCGGCTTGCCTTCGATGACATGAGCCGCCTCCATGATGACTTCACTCAGGGTGGGGTGAGCATGAACGTTACTGGCAATTGCTTCTATATCCAATGAATTATTATGCGCTAGTGTCAGTTCTGGCAACAGTTCGGCAACATCAGGTCCGATCAAATGAGCGCCTATTAATCTACCATTGCTGTTGTTTGTGATGATTTTAATAAATCCGGTTGATTCACCCAACCCAAGCGCTTTGCCGTTCGCTTGAAAGGGGAACCGTCCGACTTTAACGTCCATTCCTTTTTCTGTGGCTTGTTTCTCAGTCAACCCAAATGAGGCGACCTGGGGCTGGCAATAGGTGGCTTTCGGCATCATGGCATAATCCAGGGGTCGAATCTCCCTGCCGTTCAGAATATCAACGCAAACCAGTGCCTGGGCTGAAGCGACATGAGCAAGCAAAAGCTTCCCGGTCACATCACCAACTGCCCAGACACCTTCCACATTGGTTGCCATGCGGTCATCGACAATCACATGCCCTTTGGGTGTGATCTTCACCCCGATTTTTTCCAGATTCAATCCGGCAGTATTGGGTTTGAAGCCGACAGCGACCAACACCTGGTCCGCTGACAATGTTTCATCCCCTTCCGTGTTGTGCACTTGGATTTCCACACCATCAGGCTTTTTCGTTACTGCTTCGACGCGCGAATCCGCCAGGATTTTTATACCACGCTTGGTTAATGCTCTGGTCAACTCCAGGGCAACATCGTCATCCTCCAGCGGGAGGATATGCGGAAGCATCTCCACAATTGTCACCCCAACCCCATACGAGTTCCATATGGTGGCAAACTCAACCCCGATCGCTCCCCCGCCTATAATGACTACCTCGAACGGTAATCGATCCTGAAGTATGGCATCTTTGAAGTCGAGGATTGCCTTGCCATCGGGTTCAACGCCTGGGAGGTTGATGGGGGAAGAACCCGTGGCAATGATGATGTTCTTTGCGCTAACTTCCCGGGTTATACCGTCATTTATATGTACCTGGATAGCACTACTGGTGGAAAAAACAGCCTCGCCCATCAACACCTCGATGTTATTCTTCTTCATCAAAAAACCAACACCCTTGGTCAATCGGTCAGATACCTGCCGGCTCCGTTTTACAGCGAGACCGTAATCCAGGGTCAAATTCTCAAAGGAAAATCCAAAATCACGCCCCCGTTCGCGAAGTGTGTGCGCGACTTCTGCATTTTTTAACAATGCTTTGGATGGGATACAGCCGATATTAAGGCATACCCCACCCAACCACTGTTTGTCAACAATGGCTGTCTTCATTCCATATTGAGCAGCTCGTATGGCTCCGACATAGCCGCCTGGTCCAGCTCCAATTACAATCATATCAAAGTGTTCCATCATGCCTCGAAAATAACTGGATTTATTCAAATGGATTATACTCATAAAACTTCATTTATCTCAAATTTTTTGTCCAAAATCCTTCTCACGCAATGCGGTTTATCATCTATAATACAATCACAGGAATTGTGGAGAGGAAGTCATGCCACCAACCATCTTTCTGATTGACGGTCACGCCGTCGCCTATCGGGCATATTTCGCTCTAACAGCTGCGGGTACCTCACGCGAACGTTGGCAGACAAAAAGCGGCGAACCAACCGCCGGGACATATGGTTTTGCCAGCATACTGATGCGACTTCTTGAGCAATCACAACCAGAATATCTGGCTGTAGCTTTTGATACCGGTAAGACCTTCCGCGATGACATTTACCCCGACTATAAAGCCACCCGTGAGAAAATGCCGGAAGACCTGCGCCCTCAGATCGAGCGCATCCGCGAATTGGTGGATGCCTTCAGCATTCCGCGTCTTGAGGTCAAAGGGTACGAGGCAGATGATGTCATTGGAACTATTGCCCAACAGGCAGTAAAAATGGGATACGGCGTAAAGATCATCACCGGTGACCGTGACCTGCTGCAATTGGTCAACGATCGCATCGTCGTCAACCTACCCGGGGGTAAACTCTCCGATGCAAAAGATTACTTAAAAGAGGATGTGGTTGCATTATGGGGAATCAGACCGGATCAAGTGGTCGATTACAAAGCCCTGGTCGGTGATACATCTGACAACATCAAAGGTGTGCCCGGTATAGGCGCAAAAACAGCCTTGTCGCTGCTTACAAAATATTCCTCGCTGGATGATATTTATCTTCACCTTGATGAGCAGCCAGAGCGGATAAAAACCAAACTGGAAGCGGGTCTGGAATCGGCTTTCACCAGCCAAAAACTAGCCCGTATCATAACGGATGCACCCATCACTCTTGATTTCGAAGCTGCCCGCACGCATGCCTTTGAACCAGACAGAGTCGAAGCATTGTTCAAACAACTTGAATTCCGATCTCTACTCCCGCGCTTCTATGCTGTCGCAAAGTCTTACGGCCATGTGATTGATGGGCATGAACAACTATCGTTATTTTCCAATCCTTCCTCAGGTGCTGCCTTGCAGGTGCCCTCAAGCGCCATCAAGGTAACGGTTGTGAACACAATCCCGCTTTTGCTGGATCTTTGCAAGTCACTTGAGAAAGCTCGGATGATCGCTTTCGACACGGAAACCACTTCAACAGATCCAATGCGGGCAAAGCTTGTGGGCATCTCCCTTAGTATTCAGGAAGGGGAAGGCTATTACATACCAGTCGGCCATCAAGTGGATGGAAATAAAAACCTGAGCATAAAAGAAGTCATTGATCATCTGAAGAAATCGATGACCGATCCAGCCATAAAAAAGGCTGGGCATAACATCAAGTATGATTATCTGGTTTTGATGCGTCAGGGATTAGTGGTAACCCCATTAACTTTCGATACCATGATCGCTGGTTTTTTGATTGACCCTGCATCACGCAGTCTTGGTTTAAAGAGCATGGCGCGAGATCTTCTGGGAATTGAAATGACTCCAATTGAAGCACTTATAGGATCTGGGAAGAACCAGATCGACATGGCACACGTAGCTGTTGAAACAACCGCAGGATATGCTGCTGCTGATGCTGAAGCTACTTTAAGGCTGGTGCCTGGCCTGACCCGGGATTTGGAGCGTTTAAAAGCCACAAGCCTGATGGAAACAATGGAAATGCCTCTCGTTCCCGTATTGGCATCAATGGAACAAAACGGCATTGCGCTGGACAATGGCTTTTTCAAACAAATGTCTGATGAATTATCCCAACGTATGCAAACGATCGAGCGGAATATCTTTGATACGGCCGGGGTCAATTTTAATATCAACTCCACCCAGCAACTATCCAACGTGCTTTTTGACCGGTTGAGGTTGATTCCACCGGACCGCGGCAGGAAGACTGCCAGCGGACATTTCTCGACGTCTGCTGATATCCTCGAGGAGCTGCGTGGCGAACACCCGATCATTGCAATGATCCTGGAATATAGGGAACTGGCGAAATTAAAATCAACCTATGTGGATGCGCTTCCGCTTCAACTTAATCCCATGACGCGTCGTATTCACACCTCCTTTAATCAAACCGGCGCGGTGACCGGCCGTCTGGCATCATCGGACCCCAACCTTCAGAATATTCCCACCCGTACGGAACTTGGACATAAAGTCCGGCAGGGTTTCATCGCATCACCAGGTAATGTGCTGTTGTCAGTGGATTATTCCCAAATTGAATTACGCATCGTCGCGCATATGTCAAAGGATGAAGCCATGTGCGCAGCCTTTCGTGCCAATCAGGATATCCACGCCACCACCGCTGCCGCCATATATAACATCCCCCTAGAACAGATAAACAAGGACCAGCGCCGACATGCCAAAGCGATCAACTTCGGTTTGATCTATGGCATGAGCGCATTTGGTCTCAGCCGCTCGACCGACCTGACCCTGGCAGAGTCTGAGGAATTTGTGAAATCCTACTTCAAGCAATTCCCAGGAGTGAAGACATTCCTCGACGGCTTGCGTAAATCAGCCTCCGAGCTCGGATATGTCGAAACACTGCTGGGAAGAAGGCGATACTTCCCAGGATTAAAAACCCAAACCAATTCCAACCTTCGCAACCGCGAGGAGCGGGAGGCAATCAACGCCCCCATCCAAGGCACAGCAGCTGACATTCTTAAACTTGCGATGATACAAATGCCCGGAGCACTTACGAAGGCAGGAGTGACCGCCAAGATGCTGCTTCAGGTGCATGACGAACTGGTTTTGGAGTGCCCGCGCCCAGAACTCGATGATACAGCGCGTATTGTTAAAAATGTCATGGAAAACGCCTATAAGCTTAGGATTCCAATAACTACCGATGCAAGCTGGGGCTTGAACTGGGGCGAATTGACCCCTCTTGAGAATAAATAACACACAATCAGGATGACTATGACGGGCAACCAGGATCTCTATAAACAAAGTATGTCGTTCGGACATAACGCTGCCTGGGATTTGGATTGGCGTAAAGCGATTGAACACTACTCTCAAGCACTAACTGAATTTCCGGATGATCCCAAGGCGTTGACTGCGATCGGCCTGGCTTATACCGAATTGCAACAATACAATGAGGCAATCGAATATTACAACCGTGCGGCAAAGGCAAGCGCTGGCGACCCGGTCATTATTGAACGCATAGCGCGTCTGTACGAACGCATCGGTGATCTCCCGAATGCGACCAGAGCCAGTATTGAAGCAGGCGATCAATATGCCAAAGCCAATGATGTTACCAAAGCCATTGAGAATTGGTCCCAGGTTACAACCTTCGACCCTGAAGATGTCACATCCCGTTCTCGGCTGGCTGACCTTTTAGAACGAATTGGTCGCAAGGAGGAAGCAGCGAACGAGTATCTAGAAATCGCCGCATTACTGCAACAAGGCGGTGATAAAGAAGCAGTGAAAAATACGGTCAAACATGCTGTTGAGCTTGTTCCTCACGGTAAAACCCTTCAGGATGCTCTAAGCGCTATCCAATCCGGGCAAATGCTTCCCAAGCCTGCCCGTCGGCATGGAGGTACCGGACCGATCATCATGTCACAGGTACGCCAGTTTGAACAGAATGTCGTTCCAAGCCGGACGGGGCGATCGGTGGACCCGATCACTGAGACCAAACAGAATGCCCTGGTAGCTCTGGCTGGTTTCCTGTTCAATCAACAGTCTGCAGGCCAGGCGACCACACCTGCAAGGCGTGATTTTCCAAAGCAAAATGACAACGGCTTCAATGCAAAAATCGCCCTTCACCTCAGTCAGGCAATTGATGCCCAGACTCATGACCAGGTCGCGCAGGCAATCTATGAATTGTCTGCAGCCACCAGCAAGGGGTTAACTCATCCGGCTGCGAATTTCAATCTGGGCTTCTTACATTATCAAAACGGCGAATATGATAAAGCCCTCAAATATCTTCAAAAATCACAGGCTAATCCAGAACATGCGTTGGGATCCAAACTTCTCATCGGCCGTATATTGCGAAAAGCAAATAAACTGAACGGCGCAGCACGGGTCTACATGGAGGCCATGGCATTTGCAGACACGACCACCATTCCAACTGACCAATATGAAAACCTAATGGATCAGTACGAGCCGATTATCGATGCATTCGAGAGGGATGCGGATGCCAAAGATCGTGAAGCAGTGTGCGACAATGTAGAAACCCAGCTCATTCGCACAGATTGGCGCCAACATCTACGAGGTATTCGCGAAGAGCTCTTGGGAACCTCCGAAAGCACCGCCACGCCTATTATCTCCGTGCTCCTCCAGATAAAAAGTACTGGATTGATAGAGGCCATGACATCGATCCGTGGCTATAACGACAAGGATAAAACCCGCGAAGCCCTTGAGACAGCCTTTTTTGCGCTGGATGAATCACCCAATTTCTTGCCACTTCACCAAATGATCGCGGATCTTCTTTACAAACTGCACGATAAGCAGGCAGCCGTACAAAAATATAAAATCATTGCACATACCTACACCAGCCGGGGAGAGAATGCCCGTGCGGTCCAGCTGCTTCGTCACGCTGTATCACTGATGCCGATGGATATGGACATACGCAAGCTGCTGATCGATAATTTAACTGCAATGGGTCAGGCAGAAGAAGCAATCCGTGAAAACCTGCTCATTGCTGACATCTACATGCAATTGGCTGAGTTTGAACGGGCTTCACAAATTTGTCAGGAATCATTGCAACGTTGCCAGCGCAGCAAGGGTTCCCAACGCCTGGAAGCAGACATATTACGGCGCATCGCTGACATCGATACCCAAAGGCTCGACTGGAGACAGGCTCTTCATAATTATGAACTGGTTAAGAGCATTCTGCCTGATGATGAAAAGACCCGCAAAGCGATTGTGGATATACACTTTCACCTGGGTCAGACATCGAATGCCATGAATGAGGTGAAGGACTTCATATCTGTCCTTTCCAATGCAGGTCAATACGTTCGGGCAATCGGCTTCATTCAAATACTTATTCGTGAGTATCCCGATAAGCCTGCGTTAAGCTCTCTTCTTGCAGGCGTGCTGCAGGAAAATGGAGATAAATCATTGGCGATTGGAGCCCTGGACACACTGGGTGAAGAGCTAATGAAAAAAGGTGATACAAGTGGAGCTATCGAAATCATCGAGCAGATCTTGTCGATGGATCCGCCCAACGCCTCAGATTATAAGAATCTATTGGATCAGTTGAAAAGCAATAAGCCGGGATAACCCCAAGGTTGTTAAACCGGTAGGGCGACTCTTGTGTAGAGTTGTTCCCTGATTTGCATCACCTGAGATCGTACTCGTTCATTGTTTTCCATCAATCCCGCCACTTTATCACAAGCGTACATCACGGTGGTATGATCACGCCCGCCAAGCGTTTCCCCGATCTGGGGTAGTGATTGGTGGGTCTCTTCACGCAGTAGATACATTGCTACCTGGCGTGGCAGGGCAATCTCCTGTGTGCGCTCCCGACCGATCAAACGGGCGCGCTCAACGCCAAAGGCATCTGCCACCACACCCACGATATGCTCGGGGTTGACCGACTGTTGCTGTGTTATGTAATCGGCGAGTGCTGTCTTTGCCAGGGATTGATTGATTTCCGAGCCGATCAAGTCTGAATATGCGCACAGACGGTTGAGCGCTCCCTCCAGTTCGCGGATATTATTTTGAATACACCGTGCGATCAACTCGATCACATCATCCGGTACGCTGCGCCCAATGCGCTCAGTCTTCCGGTTGAGGATGGCAATGCGTGTCTCGTAATCCGGTGGTTGAAGATCCGCGATCAATCCCCACTCAAAACGCGACCTCAACCGTAACTCAAGTGTGCTGATAGCTTTTGGCGGTCGGTCGGAAGTGATTACGATTTGTTTATTCTGGTCATGCAGTGTATTAAAGGTATGGAAAAATTCCTCCTGGGTGGAATCTTTGCCAGCGATGAATTGGATATCATCAACCAAAAGGACGTCGATAGTTCGATATTTCTCCCGGAAGTCAGTGGTGGAATGCCCCATGATTGCGGAGATCAGGTCATTGGTGAATTCCTCAGAAGATACATATAAAACACGTCGACCGGTTTGCTGGGTTGCATGCCCGATCGCCTGTAATAAGTGCGTCTTGCCCAACCCTACACCCCCGTAGATAAACAATGGATTGTATGAATGAGACGGATTTTCAGCCACTGACAGGGCAGCCGCATGTGCCAACCGGTTATTGCCGGCAACCACAAACTCATTGAATGTATAGCGGGTGTTGAGAGTATTATGATTTGAGATGTCACCAAGAGGTGTTTGAACGATGTTCGTCAACAATTCATTCTGCTCTTGTGCACTATGATTGGTTTTGACAATAAATCGGATTTTGATGGACTGATCCATCAAACCAGATAATTTTCTGGAAACTGTGTCGACCAGTCTGCTCTCAAGCCAATCGCAGATGTATGCATTTTTGACACCAACAACGTATACATCACCTTCATAAGACAACAGACAAGCATCACGAACCCAGGTATCATAGGCGGCTTTGGACATCTCCATCTGGAGTTGTCCAAGGGTTGCCTGCCATGCTTGTTCTGCGTTCATTACATCCTTTCGTAAAATAAAATGTGGTACGTAAGTCGCTCAACAGATATGCAGTAGCTCTCTCGACGGTGACGTGAGTTTGGTCTTGATATGAACTTGTATCATCACTACAAGGGGTGGAACAAAGCCCTGTAAGGTTTGTTGACATCATTCTATCAAATATCCCCCTCGCGTTCAAGCATTTTACCCTACGCCAATTTTAAAAAAGGGTATTCTTTAAGAATCGTCTATCTTAAAAAACCCCATTTTATTCTGACTCCCAACGTTGCAATTAATGTACCATAAAATTCCATCCATAGGGGTGCGTTATTGCCTCCTCCCCATGGATGGGGGAACAACCAATACTTATCCATGCAGTTATATTCTTGAAATATTTGTTCGTTTTATTCTTTGGCATGATCCGTTACTTATTCAGTACAGGGAGATGCCCAAAATAGAATCTCATCCTAATCAGCTACTATTGGCGCTTAAATCGGTATTTATCAATCCGGCCGCCCGTCTCCCAATTTCAACCGCGAAATTTGTTCCACGATCCCAGGGATAGACCTGGCTCATGCTGGCAAAGTATAAGCCACTGATGGGTGTGCGGATGTCAGGGATGTTCTTGGAGTGTGAGATAATTGGCACCGGTTGAGCATACGCTGTCCGGTATAGCCAACTTTTCTTAACCCAATCCAGGTTGAATTCTGGATTGATTCTTATCAGACCTGGCATAAAACGGGCAAGCAATTCCTCCTTTGTTAATTTAAAATACACATGGTCAGGTTCAAGATAATCACCGATATAAATGATATGATCGCCACCAAAATTCTCGGCAGGGATAAAGTTAGTATGTTCAACCAGGGCCAGGAAGGGGAACCCGGCTGACTTGGGGAGGTTAAACCAATAGTATCCATCACAGGAAAGCCGCTGACGAAGGCTAACCACCAGGACAACCGCCCCCATGTGCTTTAGCGCCAATAATCCCTGCAGGTAATTCTTGGGCAAACCCCTTGCCATACCAGCCATCTGCCCCGGTGATGATGTGACCAGGCATATGTCGTATTTAACAGATTTCCCTCCAGCAGGTGTAAGCTCCAATTTACCATCTTGAAGTTTCTGGATTTGCCTGATGATGGTGTTAAATTTAAATTGAACCCCCATATCATTAAGCCTTTTTTGCATCTTGTTAGCAAATGCCTGGAATCCTCCCTTGAAGGTTCCCAGGCGTGTGGTGCGGGCATGCAAACGAGCCCACATCCAGGCCATATTGACGTCGTGCATATACCAGTCACCGAACTTCCCCTGCAACAAGGGCTCCCACATTTCCTCATAAACCTTTTTGCCGGCCCATTTTTTCATCCAGGCTTCAGCAGTAACCTTCTCAAGCGGGCGCCAGTTGCCGGTCAGTTTCAGATACAGGCCGACCATTCCAAACCTAACTTTATTGACGCCCCATCCCAATATTGGATTCATCAATGCGGTCAGGATGGAATCAAAGGGGTAGAACTTATCCTTATGGAAAAGGACTGTGTATGGGCGAGGGAAGAGTACCTGGTCACGCCATCCAAGTTCATCAATCAGACCTAATACATGGCGGTCGCTGGCAAACCAGTGATGGTAATATTTTTCCACAGACCATTCCCAGTTGGGTTCCTTGAAACCGCTTGCCAGCCCACCCGCTTGTTGATCCCCTTCATAAATATCTACCTGATGGCCGGCTTTACACAGATCATATGCGGCAGACATGCCACCAAAACCAGCCCCAATAATGGCTATTTTTTTAGTATCCAATAGTTGATCCTTAACTTCAATTAGGAGATTTTTTCTCAATCATACTCTTTCTTTGGGAACGGTAGAGTATGATCGGACGGTCCTGCACTATCAGTTTCTCATTCAATTTAATATCGGATTTGACAGGGCGCTGGGTTAACACTACACGTTTATCCTGTCTTAGAATTACCTTGCTCCCAAGGATGGATATCCAATCAAAGAGCGAACTAATCAATGGGATTTTTATCATGCGTTGATATTGATGTAAATAAATGACACAGTTGCCTTCATCAATCGGTACGAATGCCACAATGATGCGCATAGCATCACTGATGCGATCCATCCAAATATTAGGGACCTTGAAAATTAATTGAGGAGGTCGTTGTGGTTCTGATAAATCATCCGGGCGTAGCGCCTGGCTTCCATCATCTTTCCGGTTGTACGCCCATATTTCCATATTGCCATTCTCAAGCCGGGCAAGCGGTCCATCAGAAATTGTCCGGTCGCCCCGACCGATGGTGGTTGCATGAACGAATGGAATATGAAAAACATCCAATTGATTCTCGATTGCTCTGGAATAATGAACTTGCCAGTAATCACGGAATTTACCGTAATTGAACGAATCGTCGATATCACTAAAAAATGGCAGGGGCGGGTATTCTTCCCTTTTATCTCCCCACCATAGCCAGACAAATCCATGTACCTCGACTACATGGTAGGTTTCCACCTGAAAAATATTGGGCACTTTTGCATTACGCCCATTGGCGGGTATGCACTGACAGCGTCCGGTCTGGTTATATTCAAAACCGTGAAATGGGCATTGTATCCGGTCATTGACTATTTTACCGATACTGAGTGCTGCCCCACGATGAACACAAAAGTCTTTCATGCAGGTCAACACGCCCTTTGAATCCCGCCAAAATACCAATCTTTCGCCCATGCGAGTGACCGATAAGGGTTTCCCGGTCTTTACTTCTTGTGGTTCCAGTATTGCATACCACTGATTCGGTATCACGAATATTGCTCCTCTAGCATATTAAGTAACCGCGCGGTTTGATATACGGAAGGATCTCAAATGTGGTCTGGCATGGCCAACATTCATCGGTAGTTATTTTTTCTTCCCACATTTAATTCTAATCGATTATTTCCATCTGTTGACATAGCAATTCAAGCAGAGTATGCTTTGAAATCATGGAACAAATGTCTCTGCTTTCATCTTCAATCCTGACGGTCAAGGAATTGACCGGCTACTTGCATGGGATTTTGGAAAGTGATGACTTATTGAGAGATATCTGGGTGCAGGGAGAAATCTCAAACCTGTCGCGCGCCAGTTCGGGGCATATCTATTTCACACTGAAGGACCAAAACGCATCAATCCGATGCGCTATGTGGCGTCCAAATGCATTGCGCCTGATTACACCACTCCAGGACGGGCAATCTGTTGAAGCGCATGGTTATGTCGATATTTATGAGGCGGGTGGGCAGCTCCAGTTTTATGCCGACACAATTCGACCTGCCGGGGAAGGACTGTTATATCAGGAATTTATAAAGCTCAAAGTCCAACTTGAAGCAGAGGGGTTATTTGATCCAGCACGCAAACGCCCATTGCCCGCTTTCCCACACCGTATAGGGATCGTCACATCTCCAACCGGAGCAGCCCTGCAGGATATCCTGAACGTTTTACGGCGACGTTTCCCGCTGGCGACAGTTATCTTATCGCCGACACCCGTGCAGGGCAGCGAGGCGCCAGCCGGGATACTGATGGCATTGAAGCGGGTTATCGCCGAAGTACCTGATGTCATCATCCTTGCACGGGGAGGCGGCTCGCTGGAGGACATGTGGGCATTTAACGACGAGAACGTCGCGAGAGCCATTGCTGCCTCACCGATTCCGGTCATCACAGGCATCGGTCACGAAACCGATTTCACCATCGCCGATTTTGTTGCAGATCTGCGCGCCCCGACACCCACAGCAGCCGCTGAATTGGCAACGCCGAACAGGGAAGACCTGCTATCTGACGTAATAGAATTATCTGCGCAACTCACACTCATAAGCCGTCATATCATCGATAACTTAAACTGGCAGATGGCAGATCTTGCCAGCCGCTTGATGCGTAATTCCCCTGTGCTATATATAAATCATCAAATGGAAAGACTTACAGACCTGTCGCGTGTTCTGATAACAGTTACCTATCACAGCCTCGAGATCAAAATATTGAACATGAAGGAGCTGTACGGACGTCTGAACACACTATCTCCGGATGCCACCCTGAAGCGTGGTTTCGCCCTGGTGACCGATCAGAAGCGCGGCAGGCTTGTTACCTGTATCGGAGATGTAATCGATCAAATGCCAATTAATATTCAGGTCAGCGATGGATCGTTTCATGCAACCGCCACCCAGGAGTAATCATCATGCCGCTACAGAAAGATGTGGAAAAATTATCTTACGAACAAGCATTCCAGGAATTGCAAAATATCGTCAATTTGCTGGATGAAGGTCAGCAACCACTCGAAGAAACCTTAAAGCTCTTCGGGCGTGGTCAAGCGCTTGCTCGTCAGTGCGAGCAACTGCTCAGCCAGGCGCAACTAAAAGTGCAACAGGTAACAGGTGAAACAGAATCGGATACAGGTGGTAAAGCTGTCTGAAAACCCGTCCAACAACAATGTCCTGTTGAATTATGTTCTCATCACAGCCCTGATTGCCTGGGGGATTGCGCAACTCTTAAAGGTTCCGCTCAACTATCTAAAAACTCGCAAATGGCAGTGGTCGCTATTCTTCAGTGCCGGGGGAATGCCAAGCTCACACTCTGCTTTGATCAGCTCCACTACGCTTGCCATTGGTTTCTTTTCTGGATTTGGGTCGCCACTTTTCGCACTTGCACTGGCCATCGCCATGATCGTGGTCTATGATGCCGCCGGTATACGTCAGCAAGCCGGCAAACATGCTCAAAAAATCAATCTCATACTTGAAGCTCTGTTCCAAGGAAATCCCATCTCTGATACGCAATTAAAAGAGGTCCTCGGTCATACCCCATTCGAGGCGATCATGGGAGTAATTTTGGGAACAGTGGTAGCTGTCGTGGTCTGGCTGGTGATACGCTAACCAGGTCGATGAAACCTTTGCTTGAGGATTGCGCCCAACTGTCCCACCTCTGGTACTCGTAAGACGATTAAAACCACAGCATATATTACCGTGCCCAGCAGCACGCCACCTATGGCATTCAGGGAAGCGGCTCTGCTATTCATATAATAATTCCAAACCACAAGGATCACCGTCATCCCCAATGCCCCGGCACCGGACTGTGTCGCAGCTGATACTAACATGTTACCACCGAGAGTACCCAACCGCCTGCGAAGGATTATCATCAATGTGGTAACCTCCAGCGCGGTCGCCAATGAATTCGCCAGCGCCAAACCCCCATGCGGTGCCCAACCAATTTGGTCAAATAGCATGGAAAAGCCAAAGGAGAGTCCGATATTCAAGCTCATTGCAATCACCCCGACGGTCACCGGTGTGCGGGTGTCCTGCATTGCATAGAATGCCCGGCTGATCACCTCCAGAAGCGAATGCCCGACCAATCCGGCTGCATACCATGCCAGCGCCCAGGCCACCAAACTCGTGGAGCGTTCACTGAATTCTCCGCGTTGATAAAGAAATGCGACCAACGGCTGACGTAAAAGGATCAGCCCAAGCGAAGCCGGCACAGATAGCAGGATGACGACCCGCATGGTCGCTGTAAGGGATTCGCGCAATTCCGTTAGTCTACCTTGCGCCGCCTGGGTAGAAAAAGTCGGCAATGCGGCTATGGCAGTCGATTGGGCAATAGCCATCTGGGGCATCATCATCAGCCCAAAAGCAAAAACGAGGGCAGAGACACTGCCTTCGGGTAAGCCCAGCGCAATGATGGTATTGACGATGAAATTCAATTGAACCACTGCCACACCCAGCAGGCGCGGTCCCATCAGACGCAACACCTCGGCGACAGCCGGGTTACCGATTCCCAGGCTAAGTGAAAACTTCCTGCCTGTTATACGGACCAGCCGAGGGATCTGGATCAATAAATGCCCAACTGCGCCGAGCACGACACCCCAGGCCAGCCCGCTGATGCCCATTTTGGGAGCCAGAAATATCGTACCGACAATCATGCCCAGAGAGTACATGGCAGGTGCAATGGCAGGAATCAGGAATATCTGATGGGAATTGAGGATCCCCATGATCAGACCGCTGACACCAAAAATAACGACCGAAGAAAGCATGATCCTAAGCAGGTCTGTGGTCAGTTGCTGCTGGGTCACGATCGTTCCGGGTGCGAGCAAATACAACCCATGTTCGACTAATTGCGGAGCAAAGACGGCCGCCAGCAGGCTGACAGCCACCAGTACCAAAAGGACAAGGTTGATGACCGCAGAAGCAAGTCGCCATGCCCCCGGTCGATCATCCCGGGCAAGAAAACTTGTGAAAGTCGGGATGAAAGCTGATGCCAGCGCCCCTCCTGCGACCAGATTAAATAGCAATTCGGTCACACGGCTGGCTGCATTAAACGCATCCAAGTCAGCGCTGGTACCAAATGCGTTTGTAATTATGATGCTGCGTAGAAGACTGATCAGGTTGGAAAAAATGAACGCAGCCATGACCGTCCCTGCTGCGCGCGCAATCTGCCGGTTTTCATTTATTGGTATTTCATTTGACACGAGTTGATTATATCCCACCCATTTCAGTGCTGGATTTCCAACAACCATCCACCTGGATACGTTCCACCTCCCTGCGATAAGCATTCAGCGGCAGATACTTCTTCAGGATTTCCGCTCGCCCCTTCGATATTTAAGGAATAGAGGACACCTGGAGTCAATTGGAAATCCACATATCCGGCTCCCAACTCAGGTTTCAAGCCGGTCAGGATGCGTTCTGACCCTGCCGATGAACTGATGATGATTACAACGCCGCTTGCAGGTTTGCCTGATTGGTTGAAAATAATCACCTGCAAGAGAGGGGACTGTTGTGAAGAGTCACATACCCGCGTCTGATTACGAACGATGAAGATCGATGGTTTTGCAGTTGGAGTTGAGTTGCTGGTGGTTAATTTGCCTGTCGGAAACGGAGATACGCTGCTTAGGGTGATTATCTTTGTCGTTACTGAGCGTGTTGCTTCCGCGGTGTTTATCGGGAGCGTTATCATGGGTGTTGAGTGATCCTGCGTATTGACTATAGCGTCGTGAAGGACCAAGAGAGTATTACGGTCTGTCCCGCCATTCTGATCCAGCAATAAGCGCTCCATCTGATCCACGATTGAATTCGGTGCATCTTCCCCATCCAATAGTTCCAGTCTGATTTTTGCCCGCACCAGATCATGGGTAGCATAATAGCTATCTGCAATAAATGACCGGTAAATATCTTTGTCAGATTGAATTAACGTCACAGGGGTTGTGTCTTTATTTCCGGTCGGCAGAATTCCCCACGAGACCCCCAATCCAATACCCATACCGACCGCAAGGGAAACCAATACTAGAAGGATCCAACCAATAACTCGTTTCATGGCCGGTTAAGATCCCCATTTACATACAGATCAACGCTGTCTTTAAGTAAGATCAGTTTCTCAATATCCTGGGTGGAAAAATTCATCTGCCGGGCATATTCAACACTATCTGCCATCAACCCTTTGATATCATCGCCTCGAACCCGGGAAAGTTTTTGAATCGCAGTCGCGAGATCTGAATCGGAGGAATAAACCTCAGCCGTCATTAAGACCACGTCGGTTTGATAATCTATGCGCAGGCTATCTAAGCTGGTATCGATGTATTCAACGGGGTTTATCAGCCAGCCATAAGCCAGACCTGCCACCACCCCCATCCCCAGAACGCCCAACAACAGGATTACCTGCCAGGATTTCATCATACTGATTTTACACTGATTTCAACCAATGCTTCATTGGGGAACAATAAGCTTGATTATCAACGCACAACGATATACAATTACCTTGTTTGAAATATCCACCCCATCACAAGGAGAGGGCTATGAATAAAAATAAGTTCATTATTGGACTGGTAATTCTGGCAATTGCCATGCTAAGCTGCGCCATACCGGGCCAGGTAGCACCGACTGTAGCAGTCCAAACATCTCAGGCTCAAGCTTCCATCGACATGCCCAAGGATGGCGACGTGATCCCAATGTCTCCATATGAGATCGTTTATCACGGCTCGGATATGACCGAGGTTACTCAGGTTGAGCTGGCAGTTAACAGCGTGCCTGTATCGATCCAGTCCAATCCATCGCCAGGTACCGGATTCGTATTAATGCGCTATACTTGGACGCCCCCCGCGGCAGGCACATATGTCATACAGACACGCGCCCAGAATAACAAAGGCGAATGGGGACCGTATTCATCGTTAAGTATCACCGTTGAGGCAGCAGCCCCGCCACCACAACCCACCCTCCAACCGACTTCTGAAAACATTATAGCTCCAACCCCCAGCAACACAGCCAATCCAACGTTGTCAATTCCCACCCTGAAACCGGGAGGAGTCGGATCCTTTACCAGTTTGTCGAAATCAACTGATAAATTTTATTATGGTAGTGCCAGTTGCGGTCCCAAAGTTGTAAATTTCTCGGTCAATATTAACAACCCTGCCGGTATCCGATATGTTTTTATTTTTGTGCGTCTTGATGATAAAGCCTCGGATGCCAAGACCGAATGGGACGATGGCAAGCATATGTCCAGCATTGGTGCTGGAAATTATACGGTTGCGATCAATTCCGAGTCCGATATTCCCCTGTATGCCAGTTATCCCGAAGCCTGGCTTGGATATCAATTTGTCATCCAACAGCCGGATGGAAATTTGGTGCGTAGTGATGTTTATTACGACATCACCCTGGCAAAGTGTCCATAACCATTTAAAAGATATATAAAACCGCCCTTATAAGGGCGGTTTTATATATCTTTTAAATGGTTATGGACACTTTGCCAGGGTGATGTCGTAATAAACATCACTACGCACCAAATTTCCATCCGGCTGTTGGATGACAAATTGATATCCAAGCCAGGCTTCGGGATAACTGGCATACAGGGGAATATCGGACTCGGAATTGATCGCAACCGTATAATTTCCAGCACCAATGCTGGACATATGCTTGCCATCGTCCCATTCGGTCTTGGCATCCGAGGCTTTATCATCAAGACGCACAAAAATAAAAACATATCGGATACCGGCAGGGTTGTTAATATTGACCGAGAAATTTACAACTTTGGGACCGCAACTGGCACTACCATAATAAAATTTATCAGTTGATTTCGACAAACTGGTAAAGGATCCGACTCCTCCCGGTTTCAGGGTGGGAATTGACAACGTTGGATTGGCTGTGTTGCTGGGGGTTGGAGCTATAATGTTTTCAGAAGTCGGTTGGAGGGTGGGTTGTGGTGGCGGGGCTGCTGCCTCAACGGTGATACTTAACGATGAATACGGTCCCCATTCGCCTTTGTTATTCTGGGCGCGTGTCTGTATGACATATGTGCCTGCCGCGGGGGGCGTCCAAGTATAGCGCATTAATACGAATCCGGTACCTGGCGATGGATTGGACTGGATCGATACAGGCACGCTGTTAACTGCCAGCTCAACCTGAGTAACCTCGGTCATATCCGAGCCGTGATAAACGATCTCATATGGAGACATTGGGATCACGTCGCCATCCTTGGGCATGTCGATGGAAGCTTGAGCCTGAGATGTTTGGACTGCTACAGTCGGTGCTACCTGGCCCGGTATGGCGCAGCTTAGCATGGCAATTGCCAGAATTACCAGTCCAATAATGAACTTATTTTTATTCATAGCCCTCTCCTTGTGATGGGGTGGATATTTCAAACAAGGTAATTGTATATCGTTGTGCGTTGATAATCAAGCTTATTGTTCCCCAATGAAGCATTGGTTGAAATCAGTGTAAAATCAGTATGATGAAATCCTGGCAGGTAATCCTGTTGTTGGGCGTTCTGGGGATGGGGGTGGTGGCAGGTCTGGCTTATGGCTGGCTGATAAACCCCGTTGAATACATCGATACCAGCTTAGATAGCCTGCGCATAGATTATCAAACCGACGTGGTCTTAATGACGGCTGAGGTTTATTCCTCCGATTCAGATCTCGCGACTGCGATTCAAAAACTTTCCCGGGTTCGAGGCGATGATATCAAAGGGTTGATGGCAGATAGTGTTGAATATGCCCGGCAGATGAATTTTTCCACCCAGGATATTGAGAAACTGATCTTACTTAAAGACAGCGTTGATCTGTATGTAAATGGGGATCTTAACCGGCCATGAAACGAGTTATTGGTTGGATCCTTCTAGTATTGGTTTCCCTTGCGGTCGGTATGGGTATTGGATTGGGGGTCTCGTGGGGAATTCTGCCGACCGGAAATAAAGACACAACCCCTGTGACGTTAATTCAATCTGACAAAGATATTTACCGGTCATTTATTGCAGATAGCTATTATGCTACCCATGATCTGGTGCGGGCAAAAATCAGACTGGAACTATTGGATGGGGAAGATGCACCGAATTCAATCGTGGATCAGATGGAGCGCTTATTGCTGGATCAGAATGGCGGGACAGACCGTAATACTCTCTTGGTCCTTCACGACGCTATAGTCAATACGCAGGATCACTCAACACCCATGATAACGCTCCCGATAAACACCGCGGAAGCAACACGCTCAGTAACGACAAAGATAATCACCCTAAGCAGCGTATCTCCGTTTCCGACAGGCAAATTAACCACCAGCAACTCAACTCCAACTGCAAAACCATCGATCTTCATCGTTCGTAATCAGACGCGGGTATGTGACTCTTCACAACAGTCCCCTCTCTTGCAGGTGATTATTTTCAACCAATCAGGCAAACCTGCAAGCGGCGTTGTAATCATCATCAGTTCATCGGCAGGGTCAGAACGCATCCTGACCGGCTTGAAACCTGAGTTGGGAGCCGGATATGTGGATTTCCAATTGACTCCAGGTGTCCTCTATTCCTTAAATATCGAAGGGGCGAGCGGAAATCCTGAAGAAGTATCTGCCGCTGAATGCTTATCGCAGGGAGGTGGAACGTATCCAGGTGGATGGTTGTTGGAAATCCAGCACTGAAATGGGTGGGATATAATCAACTCGTGTCAAATGAAATACCAATAAATGAAAACCGGCAGATTGCGCGCGCAGCAGGGACGGTCATGGCTGCGTTCATTTTTTCCAACCTGATCAGTCTTCTACGCAGCATCATAATTACAAACGCATTTGGTACCAGCGCTGACTTGGATGCGTTTAATGCAGCCAGCCGTGTGACCGAATTGCTATTTAATCTGGTCGCAGGAGGGGCGCTGGCATCAGCTTTCATCCCGACTTTCACAAGTTTTCTTGCCCGGGATGATCGACCGGGGGCATGGCGACTTGCTTCTGCGGTCATCAACCTTGTCCTTTTGGTACTGGTGGCTGTCAGCCTGCTGGCGGCCGTCTTTGCTCCGCAATTAGTCGAACATGGGTTGTATTTGCTCGCACCCGGAACGATCGTGACCCAGCAGCAACTGACCACAGACCTGCTTAGGATCATGCTTTCTTCGGTCGTTATTTTTGGTGTCAGCGGTCTGATCATGGGGATCCTCAATTCCCATCAGATATTCCTGATTCCTGCCATTGCACCTGCCATGTACTCTCTGGGCATGATTGTCGGTACGATATTTCTGGCTCCCAAAATGGGCATCAGCGGGCTGGCCTGGGGTGTCGTGCTCGGCGCAGTTGGGCATTTATTGATCCAGATCCCTCGGCTGGTCCGTATAACAGGCAGGAAGTTTTCACTTAGCCTGGGAATCGGTAACCCGGCTGTCGCCGAGGTGTTGCGTCTGATGGGACCGCGCCTGCTGGGTGTGGCAGTGGTTCAATTGAATTTCATCGTCAATACCATCATTGCGCTGGGCTTACCCGAAGGCAGTGTCTCTGCCCTCGTTTTTGCTTTTGGGCTGATGATGATGCCCCAGATGGCTATTGCCCAATCGACTGCCATAGCCGCATTGCCGACTTTTTCTACCCAGGCGGCGCAAGGTAGACTAACGGAATTGCGCGAATCCCTTACAGCGACCATGCGGGTCGTCATCCTGCTATCTGTGCCGGCTTCGCTTGGGCTGATCCTTTTACGTCAGCCGTTGGTCGCATTTCTTTATCAACGCGGAGAATTCAGTGAACGCTCCACGAGTTTGGTGGCCTGGGCGCTGGCATGGTATGCAGCCGGATTGGTCGGGCATTCGCTTCTGGAGGTGATCAGCCGGGCATTCTATGCAATGCAGGACACCCGCACACCGGTGACCGTCGGGGTGATTGCAATGAGCTTGAATATCGGACTCTCCTTTGGCTTTTCCATGCTATTTGACCAAATTGGTTGGGCACCGCATGGGGGTTTGGCGCTGGCGAATTCATTGGCGACCGCGCTGGAGGTTACCACATTGATGATAATCCTTCGCAGGCGGTTGGGTACTCTCGGTGGTAACATGTTAGTATCAGCTGCGACACAGTCCGGTGCCGGGGCATTGGGGATGACGGTGATCCTTGTGGTTTGGAATTATTATATGAATAGCAGAGCCGCTTCCCTGAATGCCATAGGTGGCGTGCTGCTGGGCACGGTAATATATGCTGTGGTTTTAATCGTCTTACGAGTACCAGAGGTGGGACAGTTGGGCGCAATCCTCAAGCAAAGGTTTCATCGACCTGGTTAGCGTATCACCAGCCAGACCACGACAGCTACCACTGTTCCCAAAATTACTCCCATGATCGCCTCGAATGGGGTATGACCGAGGACCTCTTTTAATTGCGTATCAGAGATGGGATTTCCTTGGAACAGAGCTTCAAGTATGAGATTGATTTTTTGAGCATGTTTGCCGGCTTGCTGACGTATACCGGCGGCATCATAGACCACGATCATGGCGATGGCCAGTGCAAGTGCGAAAAGTGGCGACCCAAATCCAGAAAAGAAACCAATGGCAAGCGTAGTGGAGCTGATCAAAGCAGAGTGTGAGCTTGGCATTCCCCCGGCACTGAAGAATAGCGACCACTGCCATTTGCGAGTTTTTAGATAGTTGAGCGGAACCTTTAAGAGTTGCGCAATCCCCCAGGCAATCAGGGCTGTGATGAGAACATAATTCAACAGGACATTGTTGTTGGACGGGTTTTCAGACAGCTTTACCACCTGTATCCGATTCTGTTTCACCTGTTACCTGTTGCACTTTTAGTTGCGCCTGGCTGAGCAGTTGCTCGCACTGACGAGCAAGCGCTTGACCACGCCCGAAGAGCTTTAAGGTTTCTTCGAGTGGTTGCTGACCTTCATCCAGCAAATTGACGATATTTTGCAATTCCTGGAATGCTTGTTCGTAAGATAATTTTTCCACATCTTTCTGTAGCGGCATGATGATTACTCCTGGGTGGCGGTTGCATGAAACGATCCATCGCTGACCTGAATATTAATTGGCATTTGATCGATTACATCTCCGATACAGGTAACAAGCCTGCCGCGCTTCTGATCGGTCACCAGGGCGAAACCACGCTTCAGGGTGGCATCCGGAGATAGTGTGTTCAGACGTCCGTACAGCTCCTTCATGTTCAATATTTTGATCTCGAGGCTGTGATAGGTAACTGTTATCAGAACACGCGACAGGTCTGTAAGTCTTTCCATTTGATGATTTATATATAGCACAGGGGAATTACGCATCAAGCGGCTGGCAAGATCTGCCATCTGCCAGTTTAAGTTATCGATGATATGACGGCTTATGAGTGTGAGTTGCGCAGATAATTCTATTACGTCAGATAGCAGGTCTTCCCTGTTCGGCGTTGCCAATTCAGCGGCTGCTGTGGGTGTCGGGGCGCGCAGATCTGCAACAAAATCGGCGATGGTGAAATCGGTTTCGTGACCGATGCCTGTGATGACCGGAATCGGTGAGGCAGCAATGGCTCTCGCGACGTTCTCGTCGTTAAATGCCCACATGTCCTCCAGCGAGCCGCCTCCCCGTGCAAGGATGATGACATCAGGTACTTCGGCGATAACCCGCTTCAATGCCATCAGTATCCCGGCTGGCGCCTCGCTGCCCTGCACGGGTGTCGGCGATAAGATAACTGTCGCCAGCGGGAAACGTCGCCGTAAAACGTTCAGGATATCCTGCAGGGCTGCTCCGGTTGGAGATGTGACGATCCCTATACGGTGTGGGAAAGCGGGCAATGGGCGTTTGCGTGCTGGATCAAATAACCCCTCTGCTTCAAGTTGGACTTTGAGCTTTATAAATTCCTGATATAACAGTCCTTCCCCGGCAGGTCGAATTGTGTCGGCATAAAACTGGAGCTGCCCACCCGCCTCATAAATATCGACATAACCATGCGCTTCAACAGATTGCCCGTCCTGGAGTGGTGTAATCAGGCGCAATGCATTTGGACGCCACATAGCGCATCGGATTGATGCGTTTTGGTCCTTCAGTGTGAAATAGATATGCCCCGAACTGGCGCGCGACAGGTTTGAGATTTCTCCCTGCACCCAGATATCTCTCAATAAGTCATCACTTTCCAAAATCCCATGCAAGTAGCCGGTCAATTCCTTGACCGTCAGGATTGAAGATGAAAGCAGAGACATTTGTTCCATGATTTCAAAGCATACTCTGCTTGAATTGCTATGTCAACAGATGGAAATAATCGATTAGAATTAAATGTGGGAAGAAAAAATAACTACCGATGAATGTTGGCCATGCCAGACCACATTTGAGATCCTTCCGTATATCAAACCGCGCGGTTACTTAATATGCTAGAGGAGCAATATTCGTGATACCGAATCAGTGGTATGCAATACTGGAACCACAAGAAGTAAAGACCGGGAAACCCTTATCGGTCACTCGCATGGGCGAAAGATTGGTATTTTGGCGGGATTCAAAGGGCGTGTTGACCTGCATGAAAGACTTTTGTGTTCATCGTGGGGCAGCACTCAGTATCGGTAAAATAGTCAATGACCGGATACAATGCCCATTTCACGGTTTTGAATATAACCAGACCGGACGCTGTCAGTGCATACCCGCCAATGGGCGTAATGCAAAAGTGCCCAATATTTTTCAGGTGGAAACCTACCATGTAGTCGAGGTACATGGATTTGTCTGGCTATGGTGGGGAGATAAAAGGGAAGAATACCCGCCCCTGCCATTTTTTAGTGATATCGACGATTCGTTCAATTACGGTAAATTCCGTGATTACTGGCAAGTTCATTATTCCAGAGCAATCGAGAATCAATTGGATGTTTTTCATATTCCATTCGTTCATGCAACCACCATCGGTCGGGGCGACCGGACAATTTCTGATGGACCGCTTGCCCGGCTTGAGAATGGCAATATGGAAATATGGGCGTACAACCGGAAAGATGATGGAAGCCAGGCGCTACGCCCGGATGATTTATCAGAACCACAACGACCTCCTCAATTAATTTTCAAGGTCCCTAATATTTGGATGGATCGCATCAGTGATGCTATGCGCATCATTGTGGCATTCGTACCGATTGATGAAGGCAACTGTGTCATTTATTTACATCAATATCAACGCATGATAAAAATCCCATTGATTAGTTCGCTCTTTGATTGGATATCCATCCTTGGGAGCAAGGTAATTCTAAGACAGGATAAACGTGTAGTGTTAACCCAGCGCCCTGTCAAATCCGATATTAAATTGAATGAGAAACTGATAGTGCAGGACCGTCCGATCATACTCTACCGTTCCCAAAGAAAGAGTATGATTGAGAAAAAATCTCCTAATTGAAGTTAAGGATCAACTATTGGATACTAAAAAAATAGCCATTATTGGGGCTGGTTTTGGTGGCATGTCTGCCGCATATGATCTGTGTAAAGCCGGCCATCAGGTAGATATTTATGAAGGGGATCAACAAGCGGGTGGGCTGGCAAGCGGTTTCAAGGAACCCAACTGGGAATGGTCTGTGGAAAAATATTACCATCACTGGTTTGCCAGCGACCGCCATGTATTAGGTCTGATTGATGAACTTGGATGGCGTGACCAGGTACTCTTCCCTCGCCCATACACAGTCCTTTTCCATAAGGATAAGTTCTACCCCTTTGATTCCATCCTGACCGCATTGATGAATCCAATATTGGGATGGGGCGTCAATAAAGTTAGGTTTGGAATGGTCGGCCTGTATCTGAAACTGACCGGCAACTGGCGCCCGCTTGAGAAGGTTACTGCTGAAGCCTGGATGAAAAAATGGGCCGGCAAAAAGGTTTATGAGGAAATGTGGGAGCCCTTGTTGCAGGGGAAGTTCGGTGACTGGTATATGCACGACGTCAATATGGCCTGGATGTGGGCTCGTTTGCATGCCCGCACCACACGCCTGGGAACCTTCAAGGGAGGATTCCAGGCATTTGCTAACAAGATGCAAAAAAGGCTTAATGATATGGGGGTTCAATTTAAATTTAACACCATCATCAGGCAAATCCAGAAACTTCAAGATGGTAAATTGGAGCTTACACCTGCTGGAGGGAAATCTGTTAAATACGACATATGCCTGGTCACATCATCACCGGGGCAGATGGCTGGTATGGCAAGGGGTTTGCCCAAGAATTACCTGCAGGGATTATTGGCGCTAAAGCACATGGGGGCGGTTGTCCTGGTGGTTAGCCTTCGTCAGCGGCTTTCCTGTGATGGATACTATTGGTTTAACCTCCCCAAGTCAGCCGGGTTCCCCTTCCTGGCCCTGGTTGAACATACTAACTTTATCCCTGCCGAGAATTTTGGTGGCGATCATATCATTTATATCGGTGATTATCTTGAACCTGACCATGTGTATTTTAAATTAACAAAGGAGGAATTGCTTGCCCGTTTTATGCCAGGTCTGATAAGAATCAATCCAGAATTCAACCTGGATTGGGTTAAGAAAAGTTGGCTATACCGGACAGCGTATGCTCAACCGGTGCCAATTATCTCACACTCCAAGAACATCCCTGACATCCGCACACCCATCAGTGGCTTATACTTTGCCAGCATGAGCCAGGTCTATCCCTGGGATCGTGGAACAAATTTCGCGGTTGAAATTGGGAGACGGGCGGCCGGATTGATAAATACCGATTTAAGCGCCAATAGTAGCTGATTAGGATGAGATTCTATTTTGGGCATCTCCCTGTACTGAATAAGTAACGGATCATGCCAAAGAATAAAACGAACAAATATTTCAAGAATATAACTGCATGGATAAGTATTGGTTGTTCCCCCATCCATGGGGAGGAGGCAATAACGCACCCCTATGGATGGAATTTTATGGTACATTAATTGCAACGTTGGGAGTCAGAATAAAATGGGGTTTTTTAAGATAGACGATTCTTAAAGAATACCCTTTTTTAAAATTGGCGTAGGGTAAAATGCTTGAACGCGAGGGGGATATTTGATAGAATGATGTCAACAAACCTTACAGGGCTTTGTTCCACCCCTTGTAGTGATGATACAAGTTCATATCAAGACCAAACTCACGTCACCGTCGAGAGAGCTACTGCATATCTGTTGAGCGACTTACGTACCACATTTTATTTTACGAAAGGATGTAATGAACGCAGAACAAGCATGGCAGGCAACCCTTGGACAACTCCAGATGGAGATGTCCAAAGCCGCCTATGATACCTGGGTTCGTGATGCTTGTCTGTTGTCTTATGAAGGTGATGTATACGTTGTTGGTGTCAAAAATGCATACATCTGCGATTGGCTTGAGAGCAGACTGGTCGACACAGTTTCCAGAAAATTATCTGGTTTGATGGATCAGTCCATCAAAATCCGATTTATTGTCAAAACCAATCATAGTGCACAAGAGCAGAATGAATTGTTGACGAACATCGTTCAAACACCTCTTGGTGACATCTCAAATCATAATACTCTCAACACCCGCTATACATTCAATGAGTTTGTGGTTGCCGGCAATAACCGGTTGGCACATGCGGCTGCCCTGTCAGTGGCTGAAAATCCGTCTCATTCATACAATCCATTGTTTATCTACGGGGGTGTAGGGTTGGGCAAGACGCACTTATTACAGGCGATCGGGCATGCAACCCAGCAAACCGGTCGACGTGTTTTATATGTATCTTCTGAGGAATTCACCAATGACCTGATCTCCGCAATCATGGGGCATTCCACCACTGACTTCCGGGAGAAATATCGAACTATCGACGTCCTTTTGGTTGATGATATCCAATTCATCGCTGGCAAAGATTCCACCCAGGAGGAATTTTTCCATACCTTTAATACACTGCATGACCAGAATAAACAAATCGTAATCACTTCCGACCGACCGCCAAAAGCTATCAGCACACTTGAGTTACGGTTGAGGTCGCGTTTTGAGTGGGGATTGATCGCGGATCTTCAACCACCGGATTACGAGACACGCATTGCCATCCTCAACCGGAAGACTGAGCGCATTGGGCGCAGCGTACCGGATGATGTGATCGAGTTGATCGCACGGTGTATTCAAAATAATATCCGCGAACTGGAGGGAGCGCTCAACCGTCTGTGCGCATATTCAGACTTGATCGGCTCGGAAATCAATCAATCCCTGGCAAAGACAGCACTCGCCGATTACATAACACAGCAACAGTCGGTCAACCCCGAGCATATCGTGGGTGTGGTGGCAGATGCCTTTGGCGTTGAGCGCGCCCGTTTGATCGGTCGGGAGCGCACACAGGAGATTGCCCTGCCACGCCAGGTAGCAATGTATCTACTGCGTGAAGAGACCCACCAATCACTACCCCAGATCGGGGAAACGCTTGGCGGGCGTGATCATACCACCGTGATGTACGCTTGTGATAAAGTGGCGGGATTGATGGAAAACAATGAACGAGTACGATCTCAGGTGATGCAAATCAGGGAACAACTCTACACAAGAGTCGCCCTACCGGTTTAACAACCTTGGGGTTATCCCGGCTTATTGCTTTTCAACTGATCCAATAGATTCTTATAATCTGAGGCGTTGGGCGGATCCATCGACAAGATCTGCTCGATGATTTCGATAGCTCCACTTGTATCACCTTTTTTCATTAGCTCTTCACCCAGTGTGTCCAGGGCTCCAATCGCCAATGATTTATCTCCATTTTCCTGCAGCACGCCTGCAAGAAGAGAGCTTAACGCAGGCTTATCGGGATACTCACGAATAAGTATTTGAATGAAGCCGATTGCCCGAACGTATTGACCTGCATTGGAAAGGACAGATATGAAGTCCTTCACCTCATTCATGGCATTCGATGTCTGACCCAGGTGAAAGTGTATATCCACAATCGCTTTGCGGGTCTTTTCATCATCAGGCAGAATGCTCTTAACCAGTTCATAATTATGAAGAGCCTGTCTCCAGTCGAGCCTTTGGGTATCGATGTCAGCGATGCGCCGTAATATGTCTGCTTCCAGGCGTTGGGAACCCTTGCTGCGCTGGCAACGTTGCAATGATTCCTGACAAATTTGTGAAGCCCGTTCAAACTCAGCCAATTGCATGTAGATGTCAGCAATGAGCAGGTTTTCACGGATTGCTTCTTCTGCCTGACCCATTGCAGTTAAATTATCGATCAGCAGCTTGCGTATGTCCATATCCATCGGCATCAGTGATACAGCGTGACGAAGCAGCTGGACCGCACGGGCATTCTCTCCCCGGCTGGTGTAGGTATGTGCAATGATTTTATATTTTTGTACGGCTGCCTGCTTATCGTGCAGTTTGTAAAGAAGATCCGCGATCATTTGGTGAAGTGGCAAGAAATTGGGTGATTCATCCAGCGCAAAAAAGGCTGTCTCAAGGGCTTCGCGGGTTTTATCCTTGTCGTTATAGCCACGGATCGATGTCATGGCCTCTATCAATCCAGTACTTTTTATCTGGAGGAGCACGGAGATAATAGGCGTGGCGGTGCTTTCGGAGGTTCCCAAGAGCTCTTCGCGAATACCTCGTAGATGTTGGCGCCAATCTGTGCGAATGAGCTGGGTTTCTACATTGTCGCACACTGCTTCACGATCTTTGGCATCCGCATCCCTCTCGAATGCATCGATAATCGGCTCGTACTGATCCATTAGGTTTTCATATTGGTCAGTTGGAATGGTGGTCGTGTCTGCAAATGCCATGGCCTCCATGTAGACCCGTGCTGCGCCGTTCAGTTTATTTGCTTTTCGCAATATACGGCCGATGAGAAGTTTGGATCCCAACGCATGTTCTGGATTAGCCTGTGATTTTTGAAGATATTTGAGGGCTTTATCATATTCGCCGTTTTGATAATGTAAGAAGCCCAGATTGAAATTCGCAGCCGGATGAGTTAACCCCTTGCTGGTGGCTGCAGACAATTCATAGATTGCCTGCGCGACCTGGTCATGAGTCTGGGCATCAATTGCCTGACTGAGGTGAAGGGCGATTTTTGCATTGAAGCCGTTGTCATTTTGCTTTGGAAAATCACGCCTTGCAGGTGTGGTCGCCTGGCCTGCAGACTGTTGATTGAACAGGAAACCAGCCAGAGCTACCAGGGCATTCTGTTTGGTCTCAGTGATCGGGTCCACCGATCGCCCCGTCCGGCTTGGAACGACATTCTGTTCAAACTGGCGTACCTGTGACATGATGATCGGTCCGGTACCTCCATGCCGACGGGCAGGCTTGGGAAGCATTTGCCCGGATTGGATAGCGCTTAGAGCATCCTGAAGGGTTTTACCGTGAGGAACAAGCTCAACAGCATGTTTGACCGTATTTTTCACTGCTTCTTTATCACCGCCTTGTTGCAGTAATGCGGCGATTTCTAGATACTCGTTCGCTGCTTCCTCCTTGCGACCAATTCGTTCTAAAAGGTCAGCCAGCCGAGAACGGGATGTGACATCTTCAGGGTCGAAGGTTGTAACCTGGGACCAATTCTCAATGGCTTTGGTAACATCATTGGCTTTGGCATATTGATCGCCTGCTTCAATACTGGCTCTGGTCGCATTCGGGAGATCACCGATGCGTTCGTACAGACGCGCTATGCGTTCAATAATGACCGGGTCGCCAGCGCTTGCCTTTGCCGCACGGTTGTAATATTCGATTGCCTCATTGTATTGTTGCAATTCGGTATAAGCCAGGCCGATCGCAGTCAACGCCTTGGGATCATCCGGAAATTCAGTTAGTGCTTGAGAGTAGTGTTCAATCGCTTTACGCCAATCCAAATCCCAGGCAGCGTTATGTCCGAACGACATACTTTGTTTATAGAGATCCTGGTTGCCCGTCATAGTCATCCTGATTGTGTGTTATTTATTCTCAAGAGGGGTCAATTCGCCCCAGTTCAAGCCCCAGCTTGCATCGGTAGTTATTGGAATCCTAAGCTTATAGGCGTTTTCCATGACATTTTTAACAATACGCGCTGTATCATCGAGTTCTGGGCGCGGGCACTCCAAAACCAGTTCGTCATGCACCTGAAGCAGCATCTTGGCGGTCACTCCTGCCTTCGTAAGTGCTCCGGGCATTTGTATCATCGCAAGTTTAAGAATGTCAGCTGCTGTGCCTTGGATGGGGGCGTTGATTGCCTCCCGCTCCTCGCGGTTGCGAAGGTTGGAATTGGTTTGGGTTTTTAATCCTGGGAAGTATCGCCTTCTTCCCAGCAGTGTTTCGACATATCCGAGCTCGGAGGCTGATTTACGCAAGCCGTCGAGGAATGTCTTCACTCCTGGGAATTGCTTGAAGTAGGATTTCACAAATTCCTCAGACTCTGCCAGGGTCAGGTCGGTCGAGCGGCTGAGACCAAATGCGCTCATGCCATAGATCAAACCGAAGTTGATCGCTTTGGCATGTCGGCGCTGGTCCTTGTTTATCTGTTCTAGGGGGATGTTATATATGGCGGCAGCGGTGGTGGCGTGGATATCCTGATTGGCACGAAAGGCTGCGCACATGGCTTCATCCTTTGACATATGCGCGACGATGCGTAATTCAATTTGGGAATAATCCACTGACAACAGCACATTACCTGGTGATGCGATGAAACCCTGCCGGACTTTATGTCCAAGTTCCGTACGGGTGGGAATATTCTGAAGGTTGGGGTCCGATGATGCCAGACGGCCGGTCACCGCGCCGGTTTGATTAAAGGAGGTGTGAATACGACGCGTCATGGGATTAAGTTGAAGCGGAAGCGCATCCACATAGGTTGATTTTAATTTCGCCAGTTCCCTATATTCCAGGATCATTGCAATGATCGGGTGTTCGCCACGCAGCTCCTCGAGGATATCAGCAGACGTCGAGAAATGTCCGCTGGCAGTCTTCCTGCCGCGGTCCGGTGGAATCAACCTCAACCGGTCAAAAAGCACGTTGGATAGTTGCTGGGTGGAGTTGATATTAAAATTGACCCCGGCCGTATCAAAGATATTCCGCTCGATCGTTTGCATACGTTGGGATAATTCATCAGACATTTGTTTGAAAAAGCCATTGTCCAGCGCAATGCCGTTTTGTTCCATTGATGCCAATACGGGAACGAGAGGCATTTCCATTGTTTCCATCAGGCTTGTGGCTTTTAAACGCTCCAAATCCCGGGTCAGGCCAGGCACCAGCCTTAAAGTAGCTTCAGCATCAGCAGCAGCATATCCTGCGGTTGTTTCAACAGCTACGTGTGCCATGTCGATCTGGTTCTTCCCAGATCCTATAAGTGCTTCAATTGGAGTCATTTCAATTCCCAGAAGATCTCGCGCCATGCTCTTTAAACCAAGACTGCGTGATGCAGGGTCAATCAAAAAACCAGCGATCATGGTATCGAAAGTTAATGGGGTTACCACTAATCCCTGACGCATCAAAACCAGATAATCATACTTGATGTTATGCCCAGCCTTTTTTATGGCTGGATCGGTCATCGATTTCTTCAGATGATCAATGACTTCTTTTATGCTCAGGTTTTTATTTCCATCCACTTGATGGCCGACTGGTATGTAATAGCCTTCCCCTTCCTGAATACTAAGGGAGATGCCCACAAGCTTTGCCCGCATTGGATCTGTTGAAGTGGTTTCCGTGTCGAAAGCGATCATCCGAGCTTTCTCAAGTGACTTGCAAAGATCCAGCAAAAGCGGGATTGTGTTCACAACCGTTACCTTGATGGCGCTTGAGGGCACCTGCAAGGCAGCACCTGAGGAAGGATTGGAAAATAACGATAGTTGTTCATGCCCATCAATCACATGGCCGTAAGACTTTGCGACAGCATAGAAGCGCGGGAGTAGAGATCGGAATTCAAGTTGTTTGAACAATGCTTCGACTCTGTCTGGTTCAAAGGCATGCGTGCGGGCAGCTTCGAAATCAAGAGTGATGGGTGCATCCGTTATGATACGGGCTAGTTTTTGGCTGGTGAAAGCCGATTCCAGACCCGCTTCCAGTTTGGTTTTTATCCGCTCTGGCTGCTCATCAAGGTGAAGATAAATATCATCCAGCGAGGAATATTTTGTAAGCAGCGACAAGGCTGTTTTTGCGCCTATACCGGGCACACCTTTGATGTTGTCAGATGTATCACCGACCAGGGCTTTGTAATCGACCACTTGATCCGGTCTGATTCCCCATAATGCAACCACATCCTCTTTTAAGTAATCTTTTGCATCGGAGAGTTTACCCCCGGGTAGGTTGACGACGATGCGATCGTTGACCAATTGCAGCAGGTCACGGTCACCGGTGATGATCTTTACGCCGTATCCCATTTTTACTGCCTGTTGGGCAATAGTTCCAATGACATCATCTGCCTCGTACCCTTTGACCTCAAGACGCGGAATGCTGAAGGCATCCACCAATTCGCGGATGCGCTCGATCTGAGGGCGCAGGTCTTCCGGCATTTTCTCACGGGTGGCTTTATAGTCGGGGTAAATGTCATCGCGGAAGGTCTTACCGGTATCAAAAGCTACAGCCAGATATTCTGGTTGTGATTGCTCAAGAAGTCGCATCAGTATGCTGGCAAAACCATATGTCCCGGCGGTTGGTTCGCCGCTTTTTGTCTGCCAACGTTCGCGTGAGGTACCCGCAGCTGTTAGAGCGAAATATGCCCGATAGGCGACGGCGTGACCGTCAATCAGAAAGATGGTTGGTGGCATGACTTCCTCTCCACAATTCCTGTGATTGTATTATAGATGATAAACCGCATTGCGTGAGAAGGATTTTGGACAAAAAATTTGAGATAAATGAAGTTTTATGAGTATAATCCATTTGAATAAATCCAGTTATTTTCGAGGCATGATGGAACACTTTGATATGATTGTAATTGGAGCTGGACCAGGCGGCTATGTCGGAGCCATACGAGCTGCTCAATATGGAATGAAGACAGCCATTGTTGACAAACAGTGGTTGGGTGGGGTATGCCTTAATATCGGCTGTATCCCATCCAAAGCATTGTTAAAAAATGCAGAAGTCGCGCACACACTTCGCGAACGGGGGCGTGATTTTGGATTTTCCTTTGAGAATTTGACCCTGGATTACGGTCTCGCTGTAAAACGGAGCCGGCAGGTATCTGACCGATTGACCAAGGGTGTTGGTTTTTTGATGAAGAAGAATAACATCGAGGTGTTGATGGGCGAGGCTGTTTTTTCCACCAGTAGTGCTATCCAGGTACATATAAATGACGGTATAACCCGGGAAGTTAGCGCAAAGAACATCATCATTGCCACGGGTTCTTCCCCCATCAACCTCCCAGGCGTTGAACCCGATGGCAAGGCAATCCTCGACTTCAAAGATGCCATACTTCAGGATCGATTACCGTTCGAGGTAGTCATTATAGGCGGGGGAGCGATCGGGGTTGAGTTTGCCACCATATGGAACTCGTATGGGGTTGGGGTGACAATTGTGGAGATGCTTCCGCATATCCTCCCGCTGGAGGATGACGATGTTGCCCTGGAGTTGACCAGAGCATTAACCAAGCGTGGTATAAAAATCCTGGCGGATTCGCGCGTCGAAGCAGTAACGAAAAAGCCTGATGGTGTGGAAATCCAAGTGCACAACACGGAAGGGGATGAAACATTGTCAGCGGACCAGGTGTTGGTCGCTGTCGGCTTCAAACCCAATACTGCCGGATTGAATCTGGAAAAAATCGGGGTGAAGATCACACCCAAAGGGCATGTGATTGTCGATGACCGCATGGCAACCAATGTGGAAGGTGTCTGGGCAGTTGGTGATGTGACCGGGAAGCTTTTGCTTGCTCATGTCGCTTCAGCCCAGGCACTGGTTTGCGTTGATATTCTGAACGGCAGGGAGATTCGACCCCTGGATTATGCCATGATGCCGAAAGCCACCTATTGCCAGCCCCAGGTCGCCTCATTTGGGTTGACTGAGAAACAAGCCACAGAAAAAGGAATGGACGTTAAAGTCGGACGGTTCCCCTTTCAAGCGAACGGCAAAGCGCTTGGGTTGGGTGAATCAACCGGATTTATTAAAATCATCACAAACAACAGCAATGGTAGATTAATAGGCGCTCATTTGATCGGACCTGATGTTGCCGAACTGTTGCCAGAACTGACACTAGCGCATAATAATTCATTGGATATAGAAGCAATTGCCAGTAACGTTCATGCTCACCCCACCCTGAGTGAAGTCATCATGGAGGCGGCTCATGTCATCGAAGGCAAGCCGATCCATATCTGAAATTGTTAGTTGATCATGTTTCGGGAAGTATATTACCCGGCCACGTTCTGATAGAAATCGTTGATTTTCTTTCGGATGATGCTTTGGTCAGCGCGCTCCCGGATCAGGTTGAAGTTATGCCTGGCAGCATCAAACCGACGATCTGGATTCTCCAGAATGAGCGATATGGACTCGGCCAGCGCGGGAGCATCCGTGGGTGGATACAATAAGCCATTCACACCTGGTGTGATCCATTCCCGTAAGCTTTCAATGTCACCAGCAATCGGATAACATCCAATTGCTAATGCTTCTAGTAGTGAATTGGGAACCCCATCATGCGCTCCAGGTGAGATGATCATTTCTGATTGAGCAAATAGCCACCACAATTCTGATTGAGTTAATGATGGGAGCAGGATGACATTTCTCTCCAGTTTATAACGCGCGATATACTGAAGAGCTTCTGATTGCCCTGCCATGGTAGGGCAGAGGAAACAGACATCAGGGTGTTTGGCTGAAACGATCCGAGCTGCCTTGAAAAAAACATCAGTGCGCAGGCTACCCGGTCTCAGCCCACGTGGATTAATGATCAGATGCATGCTTGACGGGATGAATTCAAGCAGCCCCATGGGGTTCAGAGAGCGTGCTTTGTCGATCTCCTCAAGATCTAGCCCCCCGCAACCGGGAACAACAAGACTGGGAAGCTGATTTCTAAATCCCCAGTTTTTTGCCAGTCTGATATCCCGGTTGGCGTCAGCCATCAATCCATCCGCACGCGAGAGCGCATTATGGGTGGCTTTGCCCATATTGTATGAACCGTTGGCATGCAACGTCAGATCGTTCCCCCAGATCGACATGACCAGCGGGTACCTGGCGGGTGCGGACTGCGCCAACATACCTTCGAAAGGTATGCGCAGTGCGTGGATCAGATCAGGTCCGATCCGGTCAACGATTTTTAGGAGCTTATTTTGGTAATAAGGCAGTGTCAGTGGTCCGAGTGTGTAACGCAAGTTCAACAGATTCGGCCGAAGCGTATTGATCAACCGCCCGGTTAGATTAAGTTTTGATTGTGGGGTATTCGATGATTCGTCCCTTGAAGTTAGCTTGGAAAAAGCCACCGGTAATGTATAGAATCCTGCCAACCCTGGGAGTTCCTGGCATGGATAGGTTGTGATCAGCGTAATCCGATGCCCGTCCGTTTGCATATTGATTATCCAGCTGCGGGTTGTAGGGCTGCGCCCATCAGCAACAAATAATAAGTTCATGGTGGTTAATAGACGATCTGGCTGATCCGGCTGAGTTTTTCCAGCTGATGGGTGGAAAGAATTTGCCTGACCGTGCCGGTCAAACCACGCATGACAAGACTGTCTGTACGAACCCTATCAGCGAAATATGATACGCCATCCAACAAGTCTCCACGGGTGATACCAGTGGCAGCCAAGAAAACATCGTCCGAAGAGACCAAATCATTGATCGTCAGTACTTTGTCAAAATCATAGCCAAGGTCATGCCCTCGCTTTAACTCGGCGTCATTGCGGGCATAAAGCTTCCCCTGAATATTGCCGCCCATGGCGCGCAACCCGCAAGCCGCCAGAACACCTTCAGGGGTACCTCCGATACCAAGCAACACGTCTATCTCCGATTGAGGCCAGGCAGTCATCAATGCGCCAGCCACATCCCCGTCAGGGATCAATTTTATGCGGGCACCGCAACGACGTACTTCAGCAATCAGATCCTCATGGCGGGGCCGGTCGAGGATCACTACAGTAAGATGTTCTACTTCCTCACCTTTGGCTTTTGCAATACGTTTCAGATTTTCTGTGACAGGTGCGTCGATATCTATAACGTCTTTGGCTATCGGACCTACGGCAATTTTATTCATGTAAACGATCGGTCCGGGATTGAACATGGTTCCGCGGGGAGCGATTGCCACAGTGGCTATGGAATTCGATAAACCCAACGCCAGAGGTCGCGTGCCGTCAATCGGATCAACTGCCAGGTCAACCTCTGGCGGACCACCCGCTCCCAAATGCTCACCACGAAACAGCATTGGGGCTTCATCTTTCTCGCCTTCACCGAGAACCACAATAGCGCTCATCTCAATGGTGTTCAGGATAATCCGCATGGCATCGACTGCAGCTTTATCTGCGGCGTTTTTATCACCTCGCCCCATGAAACGACCGGCAGTCATGGCAGCTGCCTCTGTGACGCGCACCAACTCCAAAGCCAAGTTACGACTGGGTAATGTCATCCCGTATCTCCTTTGTGTTCAACCTATCCATAGGAATACAACCAAATAATAGCCGATGGCGGCCGCCCATATCCAGGAGTCAAGCCGGTCTAAAAGACCACCATGCCCGGGTAGGAGGTTGCCGGAATCTTTTACGCCGATCTGTCTTTTCAACATACTTTCGCCAAAATCTCCCAGGGTTGGAAAAACCGATAGTACGACACCAACGATGATTCCTCTACCAATGGTCATGACGGGAGATACCAGACCCCACAAAAGTGAAAACAGTATTCCCGATAGGATACCCACCATAATCCCGCCGATATACCCCTCCCAAGATTTTTTGGGGCTGAGACGCGGTGCAATTTTATGCTTTCCAAAACGTGACCCGATAAAAAAAGCGGCACTGTCTGCCAGCCACGTCACGGGCATGACCAGCATGAACCACCACAATCCATCCGGTAATAGCCGTAGTGATATCAAGTGTGAACCCAGAACACCCAAGTAAACAACACCCCCGATGGAGATGACGAAATCCATCGCAGAGGTATTTCGCCCTCTTTCATAAGCTACCAGGTGATAACTCATGCCTATAAGAACTACGATGGTAAAAATCAAGTCCTCATGCTCGAATCCACTGGCAAGGCGCGAAATGGTCAGTGCGATTACACCGGTAACCACAAGAGGTGTGGCGGGTGCATATCCGGCATGTATGAAAAGGTGACAGAATTCCCAGGCGGCAACTCCAAGTAGGAGGGAAATGAAGATCGTAAGCGGCCAACCGCCAAGTTTGATTAAAGTGACGCCAATGGGGATGAGTATGATTGCGACAATCAGGCGTTTTGCCAGCATCCGGTGATCAGTCCTCCGGACAACTTTCTGGCTGGTCAGATGAAACCTTTCCGTAGCGGCGGTCTCTCCGCCCATATTCAATAATGGCTTTACGCAGTTCTTCCTTGTTGAAATCCGGCCAAAGCGTGGGGGTTACATACCATTCCGAATAGGCTGACTGCCATATCAAAAAATTGCTGATGCGCATCTCGCCCGATGTGCGGATGATCAAATCCGGGTCAGGAACGCCTGTTGTAAAAAGGTAGCTGCTGATAACATCCTCGGAAATCACACCTGGATCAAGCCGGTCATCCAGCATACGCCGAATGGCGCAAACTATTTCGTCCCTGCCACCATAGTTGAAGGCGATGCAAAGCACCAAACGATCATTATCTTTGGTCAGCTTAACGGCTTGTTTAACTTTTTTGATTAACTGTGGATTAAGTCCCTCGAGCCTGCCGATATGTCTTAATTGGACACCCTCCTTCTGCAATTCGGCCAACTCCCGATCAATGACATCTTCCACGATGAGCATCAAGCCTTTTACTTCATCTTTTGGGCGGCGCCAGTTTTCAGTGGAAAACGCATAGATGGTCAGATACTTGACGCCGAATTCAACTGCTGCACGCAGGATCTGACGCAAGTTTTCAGTGCCTGCCTTATGACCTGCCAGGCGCGGCAGACCGCGGGCAGCTGCCCAGCGCCCGTTACCATCCATGATGATGGCAATATGCTGTGGAACCCTTGTTAATTCCTGTGGGGGTGTTTTTTTTCTCATGGGTTGAACAGGGGTCAAACTTCCATGATCTCTTTTTCTTTGTGATCACCGATTTCATCGACTTGATCAATCATTCGATCGGTGAGTTTTTGCATTTCTTCTTCGCCGGTTTCAAGGTCGTCTTTTGATATCAACTTCTCGTGCTCGAATTCCTTGAGGTCTTTCAGCAAATCCCGTCGAACGTTGCGGATTGCCACCCGAGTTTCTTCCAGGCGGCCGTGAACAATTTTCACCAACTCGTGCCGTCGCTCCTCAGTAAGCAGCGGAATATTGAGACGAATAACTTTACCATCATTATTTGGTGTCAGCCCCAATTCAGACACCTGAATGGCACGTTCAATAGCTTTCAGGGTGGTTGGATCGAACGGACGGATAAGCAGCGCACGTGGTTCAGGAACACTGATGTTGGCAAGCTGCATCAATGGTGTGGGCGCTCCGTAGTATTCGACAGGTAATTTTTCAACCAGCACGGGAGAAGCTCGTCCTGTGCGGATGGCGGCGAGGTCGTCGGTTAATGCCTGGATGGCACTTTTCATGTGGACCTCAGCCTCTTTAATTGTTTCTTTGATCATGCTTGCCTCCCGATAGAAGAGTATAGCTTAAGCATACCAAAAAAAGGTGAAACTTACCAATCTGAAACGCAACATCATTTTCGGGGTTAAAGGTGTTCGGAAATACACTTATTGCGCGAGAAGGCGCCAAGTTCCCGACTGAGAATTGAGGATAGTTTACAACTTCACTTGCTTTTCAAGTTTTCTATGCCGCGTTTTAATAATATGACTTGCGTGTTAACTCCGCGAACCCAGGACAATAGTGACATCCATTTGTTTGCTGTTACGGATGATGGTAAGAATGACAGAATCGCCCGGAGTCTTGTTATTGATCATATAACTAAGCAAATCACTGAATACATTGACAGGATGACCATCGATGGCAATGATGAGATCCCCTCCTGCAAGCAAGCCATTGATGGTTGTTGCTCGGGTACCACCACGAATGCCAGCCCGGCCGGCAGGTCCGCCGGATTCAACGCTGATGACATAAGCGCCGCCCATATGCGTAATACCCAATGCTTCCATCGCTGTCAGGCTGAGGTCCTCACGGCTTGTGACACCCAAATAGGGATAATCGTAACTACCAGTGGCGATCAGGGAAGGCACAACACGCTTGACAATATTACTGGCTATCGCAAAACCAATACCTGTAGTGACTGGCTCGCCGGTTATGGAGGATCCAGCGGTCTGGATGGCTCGATTGACTCCGATCACTTCTCCATTTAGATTCAAGAGAGGCCCACCGGAATTGCCCGGGTTAATCAAGGCGTCGGTTTGGATAAGATCCGCTGCCGTGTAATAAGAACCCGATTCAGTCTGATGTTGAGAGTCGAGGGTCCTGCCAAGAGCGGAAACAATCCCAACAGTCATTGTTCCGGTTAGCCCATAAGGGTTTCCAATGGCGACAACCGTTTGTCCGACCTTCAATGCACTGGAATCGCCCAGGGCAAGTGGATGAAGTTCTTCTTCCGGCACGTTCACTTCGACAACTGCCAGATCAGAATCAAGATCAGTACCGATCACCTCGCCATACGTCTTGTAACCTGATGAGAAATCGACCTCAATGGACTGCTCACCCTCTACAACGTGGTAATTGGTGATAATGTGGCCTTGCATATCGACCACAAATCCTGAGCCCAACCCGCCGCCCTGGTCTGTAACGACCTGGATGGCTACAATGCCGGGGTCAACGGCAGAATAAAGTGCTGTTAAAATCTCCTCAGATTTACCTAAATCCGGTACCGGGATACTCTCGAAGGATGTGACTCCGGCAAGAGGTTCAAAAGTGGGCAGAGTGTTGGTATCACTCGATTCACCCGGCAAAACGTCACTGATTGTTGTTTGACAGGATAAGATCACGATCAGGCTGGATACCAGCAGGATCCATTTGAATTTTTTATTCATAGTCTTTCGCCTTTTTGTAATAATGGTTATTCTGTACGAAGCTTCTCATAGAGCTCACGCTGTTTGGCGGTAAGTTGTTTGGGGATGGTGATCTTGGTTCTGACGTACAAGTCGCCATGGACTTGTTTGTCCTTTAAATGCGGCATACCTCTTCCGGTTAATCGAAAGGTTTGACCTGGTTGTGTCCCGGCAGGAATTGTCAGCGATACCGGTCCGTTTAATGTCTGGACGGTGATCTGCCCACCCAGCACAGCGGTTAATAAATCGATTTTGGTGTCAAGGTAAAGGTCAGCGCCCTTGCGTTCATAGTTGGTATCCGGGGTGACGTCAATAATCAGATATAGATCTCCTTTACCGCCACTTTGATCTGACGGTCCAGCACCTGCAATGCGAACTTTTGTACCTGATTGCGCGCCTGCCGGGATCTTCACTTCGTAACGCCGATTATCGATCTTCAGTGACCGTTCCGTTCCCTTATATGCTTCCTGGAGACTGATTGAAACAGGATGCTCATAATTGAGGGGTGTTGCTCGCCTGCGCTGACGCGGCGTGTTTGATCCCATTCCACCAAAGATGGAGGTAAAAAAGTCTGAAAACGAGCTTCCAAAAAGATCTTCGAAATCCCGAACATCAACACGTCTGCCGCCAGCAGGCTGGCCTTGCGAGAACCACTCCTGCCAGTTGAAGCTGTCGGATGTACCACCCGTCCTCTGCCACTGGTTGTACGAGTCTCCCAGCTGGTCATAGCGTTGGCGTTTGGTTGGGTCACTTAATACCTGGTAAGCCTCATTGATATCCTTAAACTTGTCTTCAGCCGTCTTGTCTCCTGGATTGCGATCCGGGTGATATTTCAGCGCCAGTTTGCGGTATACCTTTTTTATCTCGTCCGCGCTGGCATTGCGGCTGACACCAAGGGCTTGATAGTAATCCTTATATTCCATATGCTAATTGTATGAAAGCACCATGTTGAAGTCAAGATGCCCAACCAAGTTCTTATATATCTCTTACATCGTATGTAAAGGTACCATCAAAGGCAATAAACCGGGTAAATTAGAAAACCCCGTTGTGAGGATCGAGAAAACACAGACCTTGGTCACCCGTTCATTGATTGAAATGTGTTTAAGTAAGTCGCAAGCCCTTCGCGCAATTCATCTATTGATCCATAAACAAGCTGTCGAAATCCCGGCATAGTGTTACCGGTGAGCATTTTTGAAACGCGGCTCCCCTTGCGATAACAGCATAAAACCGGTTTTTTTAAGAATAAAGCCAACGCGATCTCATAGCCGACTCCGTGTGATGGTGTGGTTGCTTCAGCCACCAATGCATCACACTCCGATACCCATCTGCTATCCCGAAGAAAAATCACCTGCGGCGATATAGATTGTTCTAGGTCCATTACGTTGGAATCTGCAAGATGTGCAGTTGGCACTTCATGCCCGGCGGATGTCAGGACATCGGTGATGGTTTTATATATTTCCTGGTCTTGTCTTCCGCCGGTGATCGAACAAGAGAAATATATTTTCAAATCGGTTACACTCCTCCTACTTACGAGATTTTTGATTTTACCACTTAGCTGGCACGTCTATTGCAACATACCGAGAGGTCGCCGAATCGTGTGATGCATTGAGTTTATCCACGATGACATTCGATTTTGTAAGCGACGCGCATTGATTAATTGTATAGAAGGAGAACACTCCATGAGAAAAACCGCTTATCTGCTCATCCTGGCCGTGCTGATATTAATATCCATGAGCGGCTGTCTGCGGACGGCTTCCACTGCACCAGCGGCGACGGCCACGCTTGCGTTTTCACTCCCCACCCAGAATGTGGTAACCATCGCACAGACTGCCACAGCGATCGCCAAGATCAAACTGACCGGAACGCCGTCAGCAGCTGAAACTACACTAGGAGTTCCGGTTACGAATCCATTTGTGACCACTCCTGTTGGAACCTCGAAAGCTGTCGCTACGAACACACCTATAGGTCCAACCCCGACAAAATCCCGCAAGGATTTTTCCTTTGACCCGGCTCCCAACTCCAACTATCCACGAATTTCTATTGCCTGGGTTGATGCTGATTTGAAGGTCGGTATGCGCATGTATGGATTCCCAACCACAGGAACCTACACTGTGTCAATGGGTGTCGGGCCACGTGGCGGTACTATCATTACAACCGGCAATGCAGGTGCAGGCTCAAGCTTTACTGCAATTTATGATTTTCCTGCTGCATTGAAAGGGGTAAGTCCCATTTACATCCGTTTTGATTTTTCGGATGGTACATGGGCAGTCAACTGGTTCTACAATATTACGACGCAGTAATCACTTTCGTGAAATGCCGCATAAAATCATAAGCCAGGATACGGTTTATCGCGGAAAAGTTTTTAATATTGAAGCGGTCATTCTCGAATTTCCTGATGGTCATCAGGCTCGTTACGATCTGGTTAAACACAACCCTTCCGTAACCATCCTTCCGGTTGACAAGGATGGGTTGGTTTATTTTGTCAGGCAATACCGCCTGGGTGTGATGGGGGATTTATTGGAACTACCCGCCGGAGTTATCGAAGACAGTGAAGATCCGGAGGTTTGCGCCCGAAGGGAAGTCCGTGAAGAAATCGGTCTCGCCGTCAGTCAGATGACTTTGCTTGGCCAGGCATTCCTTATTCCTGGTTATGGGGATGAATTGATGTATTTCTTTCTGGCAGAGGGATTGACCACTGACCCCCTTCTCCCAGATCCGGATGAGTTGCTGGATGTGGTTCGATTTACAATTCCAGAAATATACAATCTGGCAGAAGCGGGCAAATTTATGGATTCAAAAACCCTGGCTGCTTTGACCTTGGCTAGGAGCAAGTTATTTCTACGATAAAATACCTGGCAATCTCGTAGTGCTATAATTCCATTTTCAAGAAATTCATTCTATTCACGGGTTGGCATGACCAAGCATATCGAAGCCGATTCATCAAAACTATCCCTCCTGCTGACGATCCTGTTCACAATTCTTTCCTGTGTACTATGGGCGATAGTATTATTATTTATCCTTAAAATACCTGCCTTGACTTGGGCACAACAAAAGATCCAGATAGTCTTGACCCAGTCACATCAAGCACCAGCGTCGGATGATGGTACTGCCAATGTCGAGACACAAACTACGACCAAGACTGTGGATGTTGTTGAAACCCTGATCGCTGATCAACAGGGATACCTGAAGGAAATTGCGCTCGATATATTCGCCCAGTACGATTATTCTCTGTTTTTTTACCCCGTCTCGCAGAAAATACGTTTGCCAATGGATTTCCCAACCACAGAAGCTCAATTACCCCTTGTGAAAATCGGAGAAGTGAGCGTGGCAGAAATTATAGCCAGTCCGTTAACTGATCTTATGGAAGCCGCAAAGAAAGCGGGTTTCAGCCCATACTTACGAAGTGGATTCAGATCGATCGACGACCAGTACACTGCCTACAGCAAATACGTAACTGAAGACACTGCTTCGGGGAAGAATCTCACTGAGGCCCGCGAATACGCCACTCGGTTTTCCGCGCCACCCGGTTACTCTGAACACCATCTGGGGCTGGCAGTAGATTTATTGGATTACTACTATCCAGATTGGATCGTAGCTCGCAACAACTATGATAAAGGACTTTATCTCTGGCTCAGGCAACATGCGCATGAATATGGATTTGTCATATCCTATCCGACCGGGACAGAAAAACTCTTGGCAAAACCTGACAGCGGATATTCGCTTTCGGAACCCTGGCATTTAAGATTTGTCGGGAATGACCTCGCCATGTGGCTGATTATTAATGGGTATCTCGACCCGCAAAACGAAATTACCGTCAATGGTATTCTACGTGATATTTATAGTACGCTTGACGGTTCCATGCCCATTCAACGATAATATTTTCCTTCCGCGTTATAATATATGACAGGTCACAGGTTATATGGTGACCTTTATTACTGTCTATTCCATCCGCGGTTATTTATGATAACGGAATAATGTCTGAACAAGTACCGGTTGATTAGCCGCGTAAAAATTTGAAGGAGTTTCTTATGCCACGAAAATTAATCACAATCGACGCCAATGAGGCCGTCGCACATGTTGCATATCGTCTGAACGAAGTAATTGCGATCTACCCAATAACTCCGTCATCAGCGATGGGCGAACATGCCGATGCCTGGGCGGCAGTCGGAGTTAAAAACCTGTGGGATACCGTCCCACTGGTGATCGAAATGCAGTCTGAAGGCGGAGCGGCGGGGGCTGTTCATGGGGCTCTTCAAACCGGATCGTTGACCACGACATTTACCGCCTCTCAGGGATTATTGTTAATGATTCCAAACATGTACAAGATCGCGGGCGAATTGACCCCGGCGGTTTTCCACGTCTCGGCTCGTACTCTGGCGACCCAGGCGCTATCGATCTACGGCGACCATTCTGATGTCATGGCAACCAGGACGACAGGTTGGGCTATGCTGGCTTCACGATCAGTCCAGGAAGCGCACGATATGGCTTTGATCAGCCAGGCTGCCAGTTTAAAAACACGCATTCCATTCCTTCATTTTTTTGATGGCTTCCGTACTTCCCACGAGATCAATAAAATCGAGCAACTTGCTGACGATGATCTGCGTGCCATGATGGATCCGGAATTAATTGCCGAACATCGAAAACGTGCACTGTCACCTGATCATCCATTTATTCGTGGAACAGCGATGAACCCTGATGTTTATTTCCAGGCGCGCGAAGCGATCAATCCGTTTTATCAGGAATGCCCGGCGATTGTCCAATCAGTAATGGATAAATTCGCCGGCATTGTCGGAAGACAGTATCATCTTTTTGATTACGTTGGAGCGCCGGATGCTGAACGGATTGTGATCGTGATGGGGTCAGGTGCTGAAACGACAGAAGAGGTTGCAAGAGTACTCATGGCTGATGGCGAAAAAGTGGGTGTCATTACTGTTCACCTGTATCGGCCATTCTCTGTTACGCATTTCATACAATCTATTCCAGCCTCAGTAAGAGCCATCGCGGTGATGGATCGCACAAAAGAACCCGGCTCGGCTGGTGAACCACTGTTTATGGATGTGGTTAATGCCCTTACAGAAGCCCAGGCCGATGGTAGTGCCAAATTCCCGATAGCTCCCCGTGTAATTGGTGGCAGGTACGGGTTGTCATCCAAAGAGTTCACGCCCGGGATGGCCAAAACTATTTTCGATGAACTGGCAAAAGAAAATCCCAAACGGCATTTTACTGTGGGTATCCAAGATGATGTGACATTAACCAGTCTGGATTACGATCAGAACTACTCGATCGAGGATCCCCAGACCGTTCGATGTCTGTTCTTGGGGCTTGGTTCTGATGGTACAGTCGGCGCGAACAAAAACTCTATCAAGATCATTGGTGAAGATACGAAAAACTTCGCCCAGGGTTACTTCGCCATTGACTCGAAGAAGTCGGGTTCCTTCACTTACTCGCACCTGCGTTTTGGTCCCAAACCGATTCGAGCGCCGTATCTGATAAACACGGGTACCGCTAATTTTGTGGCCTGCCACCAGTTCTCCTTTTTGGAACGACTGGATGTGCTTAAGTATGCTGCTGAGGGAGCCGTGTTTTTGCTAAACAGCAATTACCCGGTCGAAGAGGTATGGGATCACCTGCCGCGTGAAGCCCAAAAAGACCTGATAGAGAAGAAATTGAAATTTTACATGATCGACGCCTACAAAGTCGCCGAGAAGACCGGTATGGGCGGTCGAATCAACACTATCATGCAGACCTGTTTTTTTGCCATCAGTGGAGTGCTTCCAAGGGAGGAAGCCATTTCACAGATCAAGAAGAGTATCAAGAAGACGTATGGCAAACGTGGTGATGCGGTTATCCAACAGAACTACGATGCAGTGGACCAGACCCTCGCCCATCTGATTGAGGTGAAAGTGCCAGGCAAGGTGACCAGCACAATCACAAGACGGCTACCCGTACCAGAGAAAGCACCTGAATTTATCCGCAAGGTATTGGGACCAATCATCGCAAATGAAGGTGACAGTTTGCCGGTGAGTTTTTTACCGGCTGACGGTACGTACCCGAGCGCTTCAGCGCGTTGGGAGAAACGCAATATCACACTGGAGATCCCGGTATGGGAACCTGACCTGTGCATTCAATGCGGCAAATGTGCTTTCGTCTGTCCCCATGCGGTCATCAGGCAAAAAGTCTATGATCCGCAACTGCTAAAAAATGCTCCGGCTACATTTAAATCGACAGATGCCAAGTTTAAAGAATTCCCTGGAACGAAATACACCATACAGGTTTCACCGGAAGACTGCACAGGCTGCGCCCTGTGTGTCGAAGCCTGCCCGGCCAGGGATAAGCAAAACCCAGAGCGTAAGGCCATTAACATGGCCGATCAACCACCGCTGCGTGAATCAGAGAGTGACAATTGGAATTTCTTCATTGACTTACCCGAGGCTGATCGCACTGCCATGTCACCTGGAACGATTAAAAACTCTCAACTACTTCAACCTCTGTTTGAATTTTCGGGAGACTGCGCCGGCTGTGGCGAAACACCCTACTTGAAGCTTGTTACCCAATTATTCGGAGACCACGTTCTAGTGGCTAATGCCACCGGTTGTTCATCCATCTATGGCGGCAACTTGCCTACAACACCGTGGGCAATGAACCGTGAAGGACGAGGACCCTCATGGTCTAACTCCTTGTTTGAAGATAATGCCGAATTTGGTTTGGGCATGCGCCTTACCATCGACAAGCAAAATGAACTTGCCCAAGAGTTACTGAAAAAACTTGCCAGCCAGATCGGCGAGGGTCTTGTGACGGAGTTGCTTACTGCAGATCAATCAAATGAGGCGGGCATCCATGCACAACGTGAGAGGGTCGCGTCTTTGAAAGATCGTCTGACCTCAATCAAGGATGCCTCCGCATCGTTATTGCTCAGCATCGCAGATGCCTTGGTTAGAAAATCGGTCTGGATCATAGGGGGTGATGGTTGGGCTTACGATATTGGTTATGGTGGTCTGGATCATGTCATAGCATCCGGACGTGATGTGAACATCCTGGTGTTGGATACTGAGGTCTATTCGAACACCGGCGGACAATCGTCGAAATCGACTCCACGGGCAGCGGTTGCCAAATACGCTGCCAAGGGAAAAGGACTGCCCAAGAAAGATCTGGGATTGATCGCCATGTCATATGGTTATGTGTATGTGGCTCGGGTTGCATTTGGAGCCAACGATCAACACACGTTGAAGACCTTCCTGGAAGCCGAAGCCTATTCCGGCCCGTCGCTGATCATTGCCTACAGCCCCTGCATAGCACATGGAATTGACATGCGCAGGGGATTGGATCAACAAAAGCTGGCGGTTCAATCAGGAAGCTGGCCGCTTTTACGCTACAACCCGGATCTTGCCCTGGCCGGTCAGAACCCGCTGACACTTGATTCAAAAGACCCCTCGATCCCGCTAGAAGAATATGCTTACAATGAGACTCGCTATCGCACTTTGTTGCAGAGTGACGAAACACGCGCCGAAATGCTCATGAAGGAAGCCAAGGCAGATATTCAGCGACGTTGGGAGTATTACAGATACCTGGCTGGAATGAAATACACAAAATCAGATGACCTGGGTGAACAGGTAAAGCCGTAAAGGACAGATTTAACCGATTTCCCGCGCAGTAAAAATCAATACACCCCCGTTTAGATAAAACGGGGGTGTTTAATGATCAGAATAATGACGGGGCTTGGCGTTTTACTTTGGTTCTTCTGGACTTGCTTCAGTCGTAACCCGGTGGCGGTAGATGATCCGTCCGCGAGTCAGATCGTATGGAGACATTTCCACTCTTACCCGATCACCAAGCAGGATGCGGATGTAATACCGTCGCATGCGACCCGACAGGTATGCCAATACTTCATGATCGTTATCCAGACGGACCTTGAATTGTGTGGCCGGGAGCGCCTCGATGATCGTTCCATCGACCTGTATTTTTCCTTCTTCTTTTACCATGCACACCTCCTTGCCAACCATCCGCCTTGATCGCCGGATCAGACCGTTGGTTCGTACACCTTGCCATTCTGGCGACGTTTGAAGCGACGAATGGCTTTCTTCTTTTCAATGCGACGCAACTCGCTTTTTGATACAAACCAGCGTTTGCGGCGGACAGTGCTCAACACACCACTTTTCACGACCTTCTTTCGAAAGCGCTTGAGCAGTTGATCCTGAGATTCATTTTGGCGGAGCATTACACTTGTCATCTTATCACCTCCCTTCCGTCTGATCTGACAAACCGAAAGGGTAATAAAAACCGGCTGGGAACCACACGCAGCCGAGATATCCATCAGAAGAAATGAATATGAAAATTTATGTCTCGGTAGCGGTATGTACCTCCAATTAACGAACTAAGGGCAACGCCGATTACTCAAGGATTATTCTTTAAGCGAGGTAATTATACTCTTAATTTGTTTTAATTGTCAATTAAATAACCAAGTAAAAACAACACGATATTTTAAGAATTGGTACAATCAAAACACGATTTTCATGCATACCCAGTTTATGTTGACGTTTCAGGTATTCTTTGGTATTATCATCCGCGATTGTATGCCAGAATCATCGTCTGGCATTTGTTGATATTATTATTCAGGAGAAGAACATCAGCGATATAAACTTCAGGGTCAATGAGATCATCCGGTCTCCCCAGGTTAGGTTGATTGATGCCAGTGGGGAAAATGTCGGTGTCGTCCCAATAGATAAAGCTTTGCGTATGTCACGGGAAGCAGACCTGGATCTGGTCGAAGTAGCACCGGGAGCGGAACCACCTGTATGCCGAATCATGGATTTTGGCAAGTTCCTTTATGAACGTGAGAAGAAGGAACGTGAGGCAAAAAAATCCCAAACCAAAATCGAAATAAAAGAGATCCGGTTGCGCCCAAAAACCAACGTACATCACCGATATTTTAAGACACAGGATGCAAGACGTTGGTTAGAAGATGGGATGAAAGTCAGAGTAAGTATCCGTTTTCGCGGCAGAGAAATTGTTCATCCAGAAGTAGCACTCGAAGACCTCAAAGAGATCGCTGAGGAATTAAAGGATATCGCCACAGTAGAACAGGCTCCCTCACTGGAAGGAAAGATGATGGGGATGACACTTACGCCTGCGAAAGTTGGGAAAAAACGTTCGCCATCTGCTGGTGAGAAAGCCAAGACCAAAGACAAACCTGAAGAAAAACCTGAAGAAAAAGCCGAAGAAAAAGCACCACCCAAAGAGAAACCCGTCAAACCGGCAACCACAAAAAGCTGATCTTCGTTGATATGATTTTCGATTTGGGCTGGTCAAAGTAAGCCGTAAGCGTTATAATATTGATATGTTATCAGCTGCGTCCGGCGAACCCGGATGCAGTATTTTGTCAGAAGGAGCAGTACTGTGCCTCGTAAGTTAAAAACCGGCAAAATCAAACTCAAGACCCATAAAGCCACCTCAAAGCGATTCCGCTTGAGCGGGTCTGGGGTGCTGATGCGAACCAAGGGCGGCAAGAGCCACCTGCGCCGGCGCACACCCAAGCGTACCAAGGCGTTGTTCACTGAGATGGTACCTGTCGAAGGTGAGAACATCCGAAAACGCGTCAAGCGCTTGGCACCCAATATGAAGGCTGAGTAAATCCCCACTGCGGGAATTGTAACCGTTTGGCTGCGGCTGTTGGGTGCACACAACTGGTAGTAACCGGCGCCCAGGGGTTCGCAAAGGAGTAATACATGGCTCGTGTAAAAGGTGGGTATGCTTCCCACCAGCGTCATCGTAAGATCATCAAACTAAACCGGGGCTATTATGGCTCGCGGCATTTGCTTTTCCGACGTGCCAATGAAGCCCGATTGAAAAGCATGTGGTATGCCACGCGCGACCGTCGCATTCGCAAGCGCGATTTGCGCAAACTCTGGATTGTTCGCATTAATGCGGCTGCGCGGATCAACGGCGTCAGCTATAGCAAACTCATGCATGGGATGAAGTCAGCAGGCATTGTCCTCAATCGCAAGATTCTAGCCGACCTGGCAGTCAGAGATCCCAAAGCTTTTACCGAAGTGGTCCAAAAAGCCAAGAGTGTATAAGATACAATCCGGATATGTCCATTGTATTGAGCCAGGTCGAGCTGGGTCGCAACCGGCAATTGGAAATTGGGGCGGGTGATCTGACAGAAGAACACGTTGATGTCATCGTTAATGCTGCAAATCAATGGCTGGAACATGGCGCAGGTGTGGCTGCTGCTATTGTACAGAAAGGTGGGGTGAGCATCCAACGCGAGAGCAATGCCTGGATCGCAAGGCATGGGCAAATAACACACGATCAACCCGCTTATACACAGGCCGGAGAACTACCCTGTCACTATGTAGTCCATGCTGTTGGTCCAATATGGGGTGAGGGTCATGAGGAGGACAAACTTCACCGTACGATCTTAAGGACGTTGGATCTTGCGACTCAACTTGGAGCAAAAACCCTGGCAATCCCTCCTATTTCAACCGGTATCTTTGGTTTTCCCAAAGAGAAAGCTGCCCCCATATTTTTTGATACGATCCATGAATTCTGGTTAAGGAACACCAAAAGCACCCTTACGAATATCCGCATAACAATCATTGACGAACCTACAATTACCGTATTTCTTAATGCGTTTGAAAAATGGAAGAAGGCATTAAAAAAATGATAAATACGCCCGTGAGCGAGAGCATCACCTCCAGGAAAAACCCCCATATTCAACGCATTAATAAACTGCTCTCGTCCAATCAGTACCGGCAATCTGAGCGGGCATTTGTACTTGAAGGAGTGCGGCTGGTTGAAGAGGCTGCCAAATCAGAATGGACGATCACCGAAGTGTTTTATTCTGAAAAGTTAAACGACCGGGGTAAACAACTAATCGCGAACCTGTCGCAGCGCGGGGTTGCAATATTCCAGGTGTCTGATCAGGTCATGGATGACATCACCGAAACCGAGAAGCCCCAGGGAGTTGTCGCTGTGCTTAGCGCACGGCAGCTGCCCCTATCAAAGCAACCAAGCCTGATCCTGATACTGGATGCCATTCGCGACCCGGGAAATGTCGGCACGATCCTGCGCACCGCCAGTGCAGCCGGGGTGGATGCAGTCATCATGGCGCCCGAAACCGCAGATCCATTTTCGCCCAAAGTACTCCGGGCTGGTATGGGAGCTCAACTGAACCTGCCGGTACATACGCTGGATTGGTCCGGTATCCGTACAATCATCAAGAACCACCCAGGCATAAAGGTACTGCTGGCAGACACTCAGGGAGGCCCTGCTTTCTGGGATACGGATTTGCGCTTGCCCGTAGCATTCATTATTAGCAATGAGGCTGTTGGTCCAAGTCAGGCAGCGCGGGAGCTTTCGGATGGTATTCTCACTATTCCGATGCCGGGCAGGAGTGAATCATTAAATGCTGCAATCGCCGCATCGTTATTGATTTATGAAGTGCTGCGGCAAAGGCAACGATGAAAGGGTTGGTTACTTTACATTAAGAGTTTGAATAATAAGATCGATGGTGTTCGAATCCGGTGCAATGATCACTAGTGTGGTGTGCGAATTATACCGAATCTCAACGGATTGAGTATCCGTTTGCCAGGTGGTTTCCGAATCAGGCATCTTCACCCCATGTACCAAGTTCATAAGCCAGGTGTACAGGTTGAAGTGCGAGGAAGGCGATCCCCAGCGAGTCTTGCCATACAATTTGAAGGCATCATAGAATTCCTTCGCATCCCGGCTCGTATCCCAGGTAGTCTTCATGACCAATACGGTCTGGTTGGTGGCGGCATTGTAGTAAACCTGGAAGGCATCGCCCCCCCAACCCTCCGAAGCCGTCCGGGCGAGTGTATCGTCTATTTGTGTTTCAAACTGATACCCCTTGGCGAGGACCAGATAGGTATACCATTCTCCAATCACATTGGTTTCGGTTTGCACCCAGCCTTGGCCGAGCGCAGAGGAAACATCGGGTAGACTTATCACGATTGGCGTATCAAACGGGTATCGACTGGGATGCATGATCTGCTCGGTGCTCACTGGGGGGTTGGCATAGGCGTTGTTGATTGCATGCCATCCACCCTGGTCAAATAAAACTTGGACGAACTCCTGCCCGGCGGTGTAAGGAAACAAAAAATCGTCTTGCATGAATGGTGGTGCGGAATCATATACAGGGCTTTCATAGCTTTGATAAAAGGTCTGAATTTCTGACCGATCCTGATCACTGGCGTACTGGTACAACCAGTCGTACTCGGTCAGACTGGCATCCCCTTCAATCAAAGCAGTGATGGCAGCGCAGCGTTCACTCTCTTTTTCACAGTCTTCATCATTAACCCTGAGCCCATTGCGTAGATCATAGTTTTGATCCTGAAGTACATGAGTAAATTCATGCGAATAGGTCATTTTTTCCGGGCCACCGAAACCGCTACTTCTCACAACATACATTTCTTTGGTTTCGTCATCATAATAACCGGCGATTTGCTCATTGTAGAGTTCCTCATAGAAGGATAACAAATCGAAATCCGGCGGTAATAATCCCAGAATCGAAAGGACGATGGCATCATTTTGGGCGTCCTCGGGGGTGTAATCGACCAGAAAATCGTTGACCACCTTGTTCCGTAAATCAGATGAACTTAATAATGCGCGGGGTATTTTTCTTCTGGGCTGCAATCCCCGGATTTGAACAACCTCCGTCTGTATCTGATCCATGACCTTGACGATATAGTTGGGCAGCTCAACCGTCGGAATTGCGGCTGCTGTATTGCTATCAGTTGGTAAGGCACCGTTAGGTGTGGATGATTCCTGGCAGACGCCAGCAGGGCAGGTGGTGACCTCCGGTACAATCGCGTACGTTGGGGCGGCGGTTATGGTAGGCATGGGGTTGGCTTTATCCCACATATAGACACCCACCCCGCCAACTACGATGATGCTGGTCAACAGACAGGCACTACCCAGGATGATCAAACAGGTGATTCCAATTCGTTTATTCATTGGTTATTCCCTCCCACATAATTGAGTGCATAGCGCGCGTCCAGGTAATTGGGATTGATGTGAAGCGCCTTGTTGAATTCATCGATGGCTGCTGCGCGCTCGCCATCCCGGAAAAGCGCCCACCCATACCATAATCGATTCTCCTCTGAGGTGGGAGTGATCTTCAATGCATACTCTGCCAGAGCTCTCAAGTCTTCATTACGGGAAGTTTTAAAATATGCGATGAATGGACCAAATTGATAGCGCAGCATTCTTTGGGGCAATCCCAAACGAATCGCGGTATCATATGCCTGAGCCGCCTCGGTATAACGCTCGAAGTATAACAGATTCGTCCCGATGTTAAACCAGGCGAAGATATCCTCAGGATTGGATTCGGTTTCGTCATACGCCACATTCAACGCCCTGATACGGTTACTCTCCTCGTCCCAGTTCTCACCTAACAGGTTCTGGATGACATCAGACTGATCTGGTGTATATATCAGTAGATAGGCACGATTAAATGCTTTCCAGTTTTTATCTAGTTCTTCATAGGTAAGCATCCGGTTTGGGCTATACCATGAATCCTGAGTGGTGAAAAGTCCCACATCATCATCGTAACCGGTGACCAACAGGTAATGACCTGCCCAGCGATCATCGTTGACGCGATAAGATTGATCAAGTTGCATGCCGCTCTCGATGATGACCGGGAACCCATTGCTGAGCAGGCGTTTTAAAGAATCCAACTCGCCAGCCACCCGATACTCCGCATTCAACCAACCGGCTTTATTCCTAACGAAGTAAACCAGTTCGTCAATATTAACGTTTTTATCATCCACATCTGGTTTAATGATGGACGCAATATCATCCTGGGTACCTTCCCAACCGTACATGCGCAATGCCATCGTCAAGGTTGCAGGTCCACAGTTGTTATATATTTCCTTTTCGTATTTTGGAGGTTCAAGGATTGCCTGTGATGGCAGGGGCTTGGGAGTGGCTTCAGGTATCTGATCGAAATTGTTACCCAATCCATATCTGAGAGCTGTTTTGTCCACTTCACCCCGATTCAGAGACACATGGGGCTGGGGTAATGCCGTTGGGGCGAGATTGACGGGATCAAAAATACTGCGCAGATAGGTGGTTGCCACATCGACTCGCCAATCCACCCGCATCTTAACGGCCGGAATTGGATAGATTGCCAGGGCAACCGCGATAATCACCAGAGCTGCAATACAGAAAACCAGCCAGAATTTCTTTTTCATTCGCGCTATTGTACCAAAGCAACAGAGGATGCCCGTGGGAGGAATTGCATTCTTAGTATCTTATTATTTAGACTTTGTAGCGTCGATTGTAACCTGAATGGATGTCACTGGCTTTTAATCAGCCAGGAAACAGGGTCTGAAATATTTCAGGCGCATACTTATGTACCATTTCCGATGAAATACCATTTTCTTTACAAATGGCAGCATACATATCGACACTGGAACGCCTGATACGCTTTTGAGTGGCGACATCCAATCCCCACAAACCGAAACGTTGAGACCACCCGCGTTCCCACTCAAAATTATCAACAAGCGACCAGTGGAAATATCCGCGTATCGGCCAATTGAAGTTAACCCCCCGCCAGACTTTATGAATATGTTGGATGGTATAACGGGGACGCATTTTGTCCTCAGCGTCCTCAACGCCATTTTCGGTCACATAAATTGGCCGATTGAATTGTAAGGCCCAACGTAAAGCCTCGAACATCCCATCCGGTACATTGGCAATGAACCCCGTCCTGCTGAGGTCAGAACCGGTGGGATAGTACAACCGTCCAAACAATGTTGACATCCGCCGCAGGTCAAACGCTACTGCATCACGCGAGTAGTAGTTGACCCCGATAAAATCCTGTGTATTCGCTGCCTCAGGGATTCTTTTGTTATGCGTAATTATTTTAAACAAGCCGTCATTGGCCGCATAAGCAAATGTATGGAAAGTGCGCCCAAGCAGCCGGGCGATGGTCATCTCGGGTAATGACCATTTATGGGTGGGTTGAATGCTGCGGTAGTTATGCGCCAAACCGACCAACGCGTCAGTTTGCAGTTTGTGAATGGCCTGATAACTGCCGGCATGGGCTTTTAATAGATTGACACCCACGCGAAAAGTCTTTCCCAAATTATTTTCCCCGGGGGGAAATCCACGATTCAGGTACCCCCCAAACAGATAAACATTCGGTTCATTGATGGTAACCCACAGATTGACATAGTCCTTGAAAGCCTCAACGATCTTGCGTGTATACTTTATAAACATCCCGACTGATTTCTCGTTCTCCCAGCCTCCCTGTTCCACCAGCCATAATGGATCACTGAAATGATGCAAGGTGACCATTGGAACCATGTTGCGTTTTTTAAGCCCTTTTAACATTTCGCGGTATACATCAATGGCATGTTCATCCCAACGATTGGGAGAGGGCTGGATGCGGCTCCATTCGATGGAAAAGCGATGCGCATTCTGGTGTGTCTCAGACGCCCGATCAAAATCCTCCTTCCACCTGCCGCCCCACCAGTCACAGGCAAGACCGGATTTATCGCCATTGATGATTTTGCCTGGTATTTGCTCCCATTGCCACCAATTGTTATTGGTATTGTTACCTTCCACTTGATGCGCTGCTGTCGCTGTTCCCCACAGGAAGCCGGTAGGAAATTGGTATTTTGCTTTTGGCATGTGATTCTCCTGATTTATCAATTAGTGCTTTTAAAATGGGAGGGGGCATACTGCATGCAAGGTGCCAGTTGCAAGATGCCCCATCTACCGCCTGTTACTCGTATTCTATCCGCCCTCTTGCCATCTGTCAAAGTACTCAGGATCACATTTAATATGGTTGTCTTTAAATCTGCGGCCCAGTCTACAGGATCAATTTGTTGTTGGAATTCAGATATGCCTGACAAAGGGAGTTTAACGGGCAGACTGGACATTCCGGTTTCTGTGGGTGGCATATTTCCCTTCCCAGACGGATCAAGTTTAAATGGGCGGCATGATACATCTCCGGTGGGAACACAGTTTCGAGATATCGATGTGTCTTCTCGGCATTTATTTTAAGGTCGCGCAAACCCAGCCTGCCGGCGACACGATAGATATGGGTATCCACCGGGAAAGCAGGTTTTCCGAGCGAGAAACACAGTACGATTGCTGCGGTTTTTGGCCCCACACCCTTGAAACGAAGCAGCCATTCACGTGCCTCTTCTGTATCCAGATCTCGAAGAAAATCAAGATTGAGGTTACCGCGTTCGCTTGTAATCGCCCGCAGCACTTCCTGAATGCGGGGACCTTTTTGGTTGGCGAGACCGGCACTTCGGATGGCATTGATCACCTCGTCCAGGCGTGCGTCCCGGACCACCTCCCAGGAAGAAAATCGTTTGCGAAGGTTGATAAAAGCAGCATCCCGATTGCGATCGTTTGTGTTTTGTGAAAGAATTGTTGAAACCAGTTCGTCCAGTGGGGGCAAGGGATCATGCCACTTCGGGATCCCATATTTCTCTGACAATGAACGAAATACAGATGCCGCCAGATGACGGCGGTTATCCATTAAGGCCGCGCTGTTATCTTCCACATTTGAGTCCTTAGAGCGAGACTCGGAATGCCGCCCTTATTTCACCAACCACCACTTTACGCCAATTATAGATCGGGCGCGCAGCATAATGGCTTAACACCTGTAACGATGCTTCATCTAGGGCGCCTAATTGCCGCAGCAGTTCAACTATAATGCAGGGACGGGCGCGATCGGTAGTGTCATATCTGGTAAGGCAGAAAGGCTCATCGCTGTCAAATTGACGATGCATCACCGTTTGATAATCCGTGCTGTCGCCGTCCGCGACTTTTAAAGCAATTCCGATAGCGGGAGAATCTTTTCCCAGAGCTCCCTTTGCCAGACCAATTGCTTGATAGCCTTCAGCACCGGCTTTCGCAACGATTTTTCCTTTTCCGAGATGCATCAGAATTGTGTCAAACCGATTTGGTCCGCTGATTATTTCGGGATGGGAGGTCATGGCGTGTGTAATACGGGAACAGGCTGCAGCACGGGGTTCCGGCAAACCATACGGGTCGACCAGTCTGGCAAATGCTGTTGCAAATTGTGTGAGAGGCACAGCATAATTTGGCGCCGAACAGCCATCAATCCCTGTAACAATATCACGTTTGTCCAGAGCGCACATCTCTGCAAAAGTAGTCAGTATTAACTGTTGTAGTGGGTGCTCAGGATTGATGTAATCTTCCTCAGGGAACTGGCGCAGTTTGGCATGCGCCAGCATGCCGGTATGTTTACCTGAGCAATTATTGCGGTTTGGAGTGGGTTGCCGGTGTGTCTTTTCGAGCTCAAGCAGAGCTGTTCTATCTGAAGGTGGATGAATGCCGCATAAAAGATCTTCCTCCGCAACACCGGTTTTGCTTTGCAAGCTAGCGACAACCGCGACATGCTCATCACTACCGGTATGGGATGCGCACAGTATAGCAATTTCCTTTTCGGAAAGGCCATAATGGCGATCGCCATTGATTTCCAGAAATGGCAATGCCTGGAAGGGTTTTTCAGAGCTGCGTGGAAAAGTGATCAGTCCAGGATCTCCCTGGCTCGCCAGAAGATTGCCACGGCTGTCAACAACGCAAAAAACGCCATGATGCATGGATTCAACAATTCCCCCGCGTGTCAGTTCGATTAAAGGAGAATAGTGGTTATTCATCTTCTGTAAGAATTTTAATCACAAGAAGCCGGTTCAGTCATTTAATGTGGCATCTGTTTGAGTTAGATGATGATGCTGGTAGTATTGTTTTATCCCCCAGCGCAGGCGCTTGTAATAATAGGTGGATTCATCACCGGTTATTTTGTTTAACAATACAGGTATCAGTTGCTCGATTGCTTCAGGCTGCGCTTTTTTATCTGCCAGCGCAGTCAATTTATTCTGGATGGTTTGCAGCAACTTGATCTGCCACCGGATTTGCTCATGGCTTACCGGACCGGTGCGCCCGCCAATCACGATGTAGTTTTTATACTTATCCATTAATAGTTTCAGTGAATCCTGCCAGGCTGGCAGATCTGCCTGGGCAAGAAATGGGGGTTGATCGGGAATGACTGCATCCCCAACAAAAATCACCTTGTCTTCAGGTAGAACCACCCATACCGCGCCGGGAGAGGATCCTGGATGATGTTCCAATAATATGGGGGATGCCCCCCAGTCTAATTGGAGCAGGTTGCTGAAGGTTATTTCTGGCAACGCCCAGCGGATTGGTCCCAGATTGCCACATCTTTCGGATTCAGACCCAGTCTCGGGTTCCTGAGGTTTAATGGATGTGGGACGGTTGCGAAACATCTGGGTTGTCTTTTCCTGTGCGACCACAATACAATCCATTGCGCGGGTACCCACTGTTCGGTCAACATGCCCATCCAGGTTGACCAGCAGGCGAGTGTTGCCATTGGAAAGGTTTAATACAGAGGAGCGCCAGGATCTGACATCCTCGGGTTTGATCGGTGAATCCACAAGCAACACGCCTTGATCGCGGGTTACTGCTCCGAGTGTCACTCCAATAAAACCCGTTTCAATATAAACACCATCAATAAGTTGTTCCATTGTGCTCCTGTCAGACTGTGAGGATTATAGTACGTTTATGAATGCTATGACGTAACTACAGGCTGGGTGGCGACTGGAATAGTAAAAATAAACCGGCTGCCTTTACCGATCCTGCTTTCAGCCCAAATCCTGCCATCGTGTGCTTCAACGGCGAGTTTACAAAATGCCAGACCAAGTCCGAAGCCATGCGTTGTGGAGCTTGTCTTTAAACGGGTAAATTTATTGAAAATTGTATCAAGCTGCTCATCCGGTATCCCGGGACCATTGTCTTCAATGCAGAACGACACCGAACCGGAATCTTCCTTCAAGCTGATCGTGATCTTCCTGTCAGAAGGGGAAAACTTGATAGCATTTTCCAGCAAATTGATCACCACACGGCGGATCATATCCCTATCAACCGCGATGTCGGATATTTTTCCATGGGAATGCATTTCCAACGTGATATGCTTCACAGCAGCCAACGAATGGCTTGTCTCTAATGCATCCTTGACGATCTGTTTTGGGGAGTCGATATCGGAATGGATTATCGATTGCCCCTGCTCGATTTTGCGAATGTCCAGAAGCGAATTGACCAAGCGCATGATCCGTTCGGTTGAACGCCGCGCGACCGATAAGATGGTCCTCACGGAAGCGTCTTGATCTTTTTGTAGTTGATGCGCCAGGATATCCAGACTGGATACTACATTGGAGAGAGGTGAGCGGATATCATGATAGACCATCGACATCAGGTCTTCCTGCATGGCAGCCAGTTGTTTGCGTTCAGTGATATCCCGCAGTACCCATTGCAAATAACTTTGTTTACCGATGGTCACCTGGCCGACTTTTACTTCAACAGGTATTCTGTTAATGCCAGTTCCTATCAGCTCTGATTCGTATACCACGAAATCTGCTTGTTTTAAGTTAGCAAAACCTGCTCCAAGTTTTGCGTAATTTGGCTTATGAAAATCCATAATCCGCGCGTTACGTGAGAATTGAGGCTGATAGTTTGTGGCTCGTTCGACAGCTCGATTGGTTTCGATTACACGCCCATCCCAGTCTGTTATGAAAAGCAAATCACTGGAGGCTTCGAAGAGGGTCTGATATCGTTGCTGCGCTTTTTCAAGGCGCATGAAAAGACGGGCATTGGTGATGGCAACTCCTGACAGACTCCCAATTGTCTCGATCAGGTCAAGGTGTTCATTGGTGAAAAAACCCGGTTTGGAATGGACAATAGTAAGAACACCAACAAGTTCCTTGTGGGAGATCAGGGGTACACAAATGGCGCATTTTGCCCCAGTTTGTTCGATGGAGTCATCCGGTCTTCGGAACCAACGCTCGTCCTGGCTTGTGTCCGGAATTAATACAGCTTTCTCTTCATGCAAGACCCAACCGGCCAGTCCATGTGTGATGGTTTCCTGAAGTTGTTTGGTAGTCTGATTGATCAGTTTATTATGGTATATGATGGCAGCATCCAATGGTTCGTGTTTTTCATCCAGCACGACAATGCTGCACCGCTCACCACCAACGGTGCCCATCGACAGTTTTAAAACATTGGCGAGCGTTTGCCGCAGTGATAGATCCTGGGCAAGTTCGCGGTTGATGCGATACAACAGCTCAAGCTTGTTTTCGTAATTTAATTCTTTAGTTTGCCGTGGTTTCATTTTTACCGCCGACAGCCTGCTTTGAGAGCTTTTACCTCGGGGAAAAATCACTTATTCCTGTTTATATCATAATTGTATCGATGCTTTTGCTTATCTTGCTTGTCGTAAAGAATTGCAACGTTCGCAATCCGGACGTTGACAGAGTAGGGCGTTCGGATCAGCATGGATCATGTCGCGTGTCGTAGCCACCAGATCGCGAAGCGGGAGTGCTTTGATTTCCAATCCTGACAAATCCAGTGTCCCGCTGAACTGCTCAACCGATTTCGTTATTGTGCCAAATCCTGATGAACACCCAGGAAAATTCGGGCATTCCACCACACTCTCATGAGTCAATGCCCAGCGGGTGAAGGTCCGACGGTTTGCCAATCGTTCTCCCAGGTGTATGCTGGTATTGGCAGTATGATCGACATTGACCAATACGACCAGGCCATCGCGATCCAAAAGCGCCTCAATGATTGTCAATGGTTCCAGTATTGTTTGAACAGAGAGATACTCTTCGGCGTGGATACCATAGAAAGACAGGATTGGGTGCGTCGATCGTGCGACGCCGGGCATGCGGCTGAATGTTTTTGGAAACACTCCCAGGGTTTCATCCGCTGGCATGTCCTTGTGAAAGGTTTCAACCATTACATTCGCTTGTCTACCGGTCCCATAGGTAATACCGTTATTGGGGGTGCCATCTTCCGGAATGACCATGGTACGGTACGTAAAAGCAGGCGTTATGATGGAATATGAATTAGCGGTCACTGCTCCGAGTAACGCTTCTATGCCGCCGCGGATGAAATCGAAATTATCCTGTGCAACATGAATGATCACCGGCTGTTGCGGGGTCAGCCCAAGCTCCTTAAATCCCTTCTCAAGATCACGATAACCAATCATGACGGTTTTCCCAGCCTGTCTGGAATTATACATTCAATTAGTAAGATCGATGTATCGATTAGTTGATGCATGTGGGGATTTCCCCTTTGTTTTCCTGCCCGTTCAATGGCATACCAAAATACGGTGAGGGATCGATTGTGTTGGCGATCTCTAACTCGTTTTTAAAGCGACCAGCATTATCACTCAATACGATGGATAGATGCAGGTGAATGCCGGTTGGATTGCCAGGATCGCCCGAAAAATTGCCTTGATAACCCAACAAAGTACCGGCAGTGACGAATAGTTCGTTCGTCCCCGGCGGATATGAATCTGAAATGTATGAAAGGCCATTTTGATCAGCCATATGTGTGTAATAAACCCAAATCTGTCGATCGGGGAAAATTGGATCTTCCGGGATCCGGATGATAACAGATGATTTCCAATCTGACTGGCGAATCAGATACCCCGCATAAACCGCATACACGGGTGTTTCACCGGGTTGGGTTCCAGCAAAAATATCAATCCCCTGATGCTTGTGCCCGGCGCTGAAACTGTCTCCCCATAGATAGCCAATAAAACCGTCTGTCGGAGAACTAAACGGAGCCTTTTGACAACGGATATTCGCTGTAACTGTCCAGTCCTGATGGTCCTGGGAAGCTTTCAACCAGGTCATCACTCGCTGCGTGCGAACCGCAGGAGATTGTAAAGACCGTATGGTTAAGTACCCTGCAACAATAACCAGTACGGCGATGGCGGATAATATTGGAACTATTGAACGATTCATGCAGTGGTGATGATTATTACCTTACTGAATCTGATGGAAATTGATCAAAACAAGATTTCTTTGACAATCAGAATATGTATCAAAAATGATCTTTTCAGATACCGGTTGACCGTTATCCCCCATTACCTGAATGAAAAGTGAGCCCTGAGAGATGGTTAATTCACCCCCGAGGTAGAATTCATAACCACCTGGACCGTATTGGGGAGCAGCGCCACTGATTGTGGTCTGGTTATAGGAATCAAAGCCAAGCGTACCGTTCAACATCAGGGTCATACCAACCAGCGCATTCCCGGCCTGGTCTTTTACAACGCCACCGACTCCCAACCAGGTACAGCCTGAATCCGAGTTTTTATTTGTAGATGGGACTGCAGTGATTGAGCCGTCAACAGCGAAAAACATACCAACTGGCAGGGTATTCGTTGGCCGGCCGATGGTGGCAGTCGGTGGAACAGGTGTCAGGGTTGCCCGTGGAGTCTCAGAAGCCTGTATGCGCAAGGTAGAAGATGAGAAAGGCGTTCCAAACGATAAGGGAAGAAAGGTCGGAGTAGGAGTCCATGTGGCCGGGAACACACGTTGAGTGGGTGTGGCAGTCGGTGTGGGTGTGGCTGTCAATGGTGGGGGAAAAGGGTTGACCGGCAGGTTGGGGTTGGAAATCAGGAGCAGGACATATGAAGACACGCAACAGGTCCCAAGGAGCATCAATATTGCCAGAATGTTCCAAATTGGTGTCAGACCTATCTTTCTGGTTGTGCCTTCGGGTTTAGTTACTTTGTCTTGGGTCATAGCCTTACCCCTATTATCAGATCAGGATGTCGATCGTACTTTCTGAACGGCGCTCCGCCAGCCATTGTGAGATTGCTTGATGCTGTAGAGAGAGCAGGGCGTCGGGTGATAGCTCGTGTGTTAAATCCCTTTCGACAACTAGGATGATATGCCAGCCAATGGTTGACTTAACTACGTCAGTGTACTTCCCGGTTTCCACGGCAAAGGCAGCTGATTCAACCTCAGGAACATTCAGAATTCCGCGGGGAAACCAACCCAGATCACCACCGGCAACAGGATCATACTGATTAGCCAGGTTTGTGAAATCCGCACCGCTATCCAGCTGGGCTTTTACCGCCAAGGCTGTTTGCTCATCCGTGAGCAATATCTGACGGGCATGGATCTGCTCAGCTTCCAAAGGTACGGCAGAGATAATTTTGTCTCTCATCCAAGCTCCGGCAACCGAGCGCCGTAATGATTGACGCAAATCGGCTTCCGAGTAGCCATTTCTGCTTTGCCAGTCCAGAAGGGCCTGAGTGCCGCCCAACTGTTCTGCAAGTTGATTAATTCGAGCTTCAAGCTCGGTATCGCTGAGTTGAAATTCTGATAGATACGCTGACTGCGATAATAATACCTCATCAACCAGCTCGTCGAGGATCATGGTTTTAGGCTCCACCCCGCCGGGGGCAGACTTCCCGGTATCGCTTGCGGCAGCCAGATAACGGTTGAGCGCGGCCTGGTATTCCACAATCGTGATACCCTCACCATTAACCAAAACTGCCATGGGTTCCATCGTAGGAGTGCGGATCTCCAACGTTGGCGTAGGGGTTGGTTCAGGTTTGATAAATCCGCAACCGGCAAGTATCAAGCACAAAGCGAATGATAGGTTTATGGATCTGTATTGAAGCATTGCGGTCATTATACCTTTTTCCGACTTTATACGTCAAAATATAAGACCGGCATGCAAATAACAAAAGAGTGTGGAGAGTATCCACACTCTTTTGTCTCTTTATATTGGATTGGTCTAATATTCCGGCGGGGGCATGGGCGCCGATTTTTCCTTTTCCGGGACGTCCGTAATGAGTGCCTCGGTTGTCAGGATCATGGCTGCGATGGAAGCAGCGTTCTCGAGCGCGCCGCGAGTAACCTTGGCGGGATCAATGACGCCGTTTTTAACCATGTCGCCGTAGGTCTCAGTTAATACATCATAACCCAGGCGATTATTCTTCTGGGCAACCTGTTCCTTGCGCACGGTTTCAACAACCACCGAGCCTTCTTTACCGGCATTTTCTGCGATTTTCCGCATCGGGAATTCCAACGCCTTGCGTACGATATTAACCCCGATTTTTTCATCATCATGCTCAAGTTTGATCTTTGAAAGGGCGGCCATGGCATTGATGAGGGCGACGCCACCTCCTGGAACGATGCCTTCCTCGACGGCTGCGCGCGTGGCAGACAGGGCATCTTCAACGCGGTGTTTCTTTTCCTTCAGCTCTGTTTCGGTGGCAGCACCCACACGGATGATGGCTACGCCACCGGTCAGTTTCGCTAGGCGCTCCTGGAGCTTTTCACGGTCATAATCGCTGGTGGTATCATCAATCTCAACACGGATCTGTTCGATGCGGCCTTTGATGGCTGCGCTCTCGCCTTTACCACCTATGATGGTGGTGTCATCCTTGTCGGATTCGACCTTCTCAGCCTTGCCCAAATCGGTGAGGGTGGTTGTTTCCAGCTTGCGACCGGTTTCGTCAGAAATGATGGTGGCGCCGGTCAGGATGGCAATATCCTGAAGCATTGCCTTGCGGCGGTCGCCAAATCCGGGGGCTTTGACAGCGATGGCGTTCAGCATTCCGCGCAGTTTGTTGAGCACCAGGGTCGCCAGAGCTTCACCATCAATATCCTCGGCAATGATTAACAGCTCGCGTTTGCCGACTTGGACGAGTTTTTCAAGCACCGGGACGATGTCAGTAGCAGCTGAGATCTTCTTATCAGTTACCAGAATGTAGGGATCTACGATGGAGGCTTTCATGTGTTCAGCATCGGTAATGAAATAGGCTGAGATGTAACCGCGATCGAACTGCATACCCTCAACGTATTCCGTCTCAAACTCGAGACCCTTTGATTCTTCCACGGTGATGACGCCATCCTTGCCGACTTTGTCCATGACTTCGGCGATTAAAGAGCCGATGGCGCGGTCCTGAGCAGAGATGGTTGCAACATTCGAGATCTCGTCTTTGGTTGTGATTTCAATGGATTGTTTCTTGATATCATCTGCAACAGCCTTGGCGGCGGCTTCAATGCCGTGCTTCAACAGCATTGGATTGGCACCCGCTGCCAGATTCTTCAGACCTTCGGTGACAATGGCATGCGCCAGCACGGTTGAAGTGGTTGTGCCGTCACCGGCGATATCGTTGGTTTTGATGGCAGCCTCTTTCAGTAGCTGCGCGCCCATATTCTCAAATGGATCCTCGAGCTCGATCTCTTTCGCTACCGTCACACCGTCATGGGTGATGGTGGGTGAACCATACTTGCGATCCAGGGCCACATTGCGTCCTTTGGGACCCAGTGTTGTAGCGACAGCATTATTGACCGCATCAACGCCCGCTTTCAGGCGACGGCGGGCTTCTTCTGCAAATACAAGTTGCTTTGCTCCCATAGCTTACTCCTTTATAAATGATTGAATATATGGTTTATTTAACGATAGCCAGCACATCGCTCTCGCGCAGGATGATCACTTTCTTGGCATCCAGCTTGATTTCGGTACCCGAGTACTTTGCGAACAGGACGGTATTTTTTACAGCAACATCCATCGGGATGCGTTCGCCCTTATCGTTGCGATCGCCAGGACCGACCGCAAGGACGATCCCTTTTTGCGGTTTTTCCTTGGCTGTTTCGGGTAGAACGATGCCGCCCGCGGTAACGTCTTCCTGTTCGATGGGTTCGACGACCAGACGGTTTCCAAGGGGTTTGAGTTCCATTGCCATGCTTGCCTCCTAAAAATTATGATTGGTTGAATCCAATTGTATTATTAGCACTCGGTACACCAGAGTGCTAATTCGTAAGAATAATACCTATTTTTTGTATGGAAGTCAAGGGGGGGATAAAAATTCTTATGAAAATATTATAAATCAGGCTGATTATTTCGAGCAGATTTCCTGACCGGCAACAACAATCCCCATGATGGTCGGATCACCGGAATAACTCGCTTTAACTTGATTCAGGATGTCCATGGCGCTGACGCAGTAGTCGTCTCCCTCGCGGTGCAATCCTGCCAGTACTGAGCCGTAAGTGAAATAATAGACCACGGTACTGTCAGTCAATGGCATGCCTTGCACGACCACCTGCGGGTCGACCGTGTCGTCACACTGTCGCACTTCACAACTCTGTTCGGCAGAGCATCCCAGGATGCCGCACTGGAGTGCCGGGATGGCGCCTTCAAAGTTGCGTCCTTGTTGGTAAACCTTTCCAAGTTGCGCATACACCTCCGGGCTGCTGGGATTGATTTGCAATGCTTTCAAGACGTTGCGGGCGGCGATGAGGAATTGGCCCTGTTGAACGTAAGAGTTGGCGATAGCCAGATAGGGGATTGGGTCTTTGATCCCCAGTTGTTGATTGATGTTGGCAGCTTTGGCAAAATATTCGAGGGCTTTATCATATATTTCCAGATGACGGTAGACTTTGCCAATCGAAATGTAAAGAAATGTCAGGTTGGGATTGATGGATACTGCAGCTTCGTATTCCTTAATCGCATTGTTGTAGTAAGCCCCCGATTCGAGCACATAAGCGTTTATACGGCGTACGTCCATAAGGTTCGGGTTCTGCTTGGCTGCCTGACTTGCGTATTGTAGTGCCTGCAGCCATTTTTGCTGATCCACCAGAATCTCGGCGTAATATGCCAGGGCGAGAGTGTTGGCAGGGTCAAGCTGGATTGCGTGGACGGCTTCCTGCTCTGCTTCGGTCAACATGGCACTCGCGCCCGATCCCGCCAGAGTGGCATTCCAATCCAGAACGAATGAACGGATGGCACGTACGGTGCTGTCTTCCGGAGCGAGCTCTTCTGCCCGGTTGATGTTTGTCAGGGCA
>Ga0105152_10000002_pt1 | contig 75366 bp, 67 predicted proteins | sample LakBais05cmmetaG_FD_81534 | JGI IMG/M metagenome (GOLD analysis project Ga0105152, IMG submission 81534) | Lake sediment microbial communities from Lake Baikal, Russia to study Microbial Dark Matter (Phase II) - Lake Baikal sediment 0-5 cm | ecosystem: Environmental > Aquatic > Freshwater >...
ATTCGCGCATCAAGGTTAAACTAAAAGGACTGAGTCCCGTTCAGTTCAGAACTCAGTCCTTTTTTTCACCGTAACTTGTCTAACTTTTGGGGTGCACTACAATATCTCCTTCTTTTTTTTTGTCTTAATAGGCTTTATTTGACCGGGATATGGATTTCGGTACGCAGCTTTTCCTCTTTAGTTTTCGATTTGTCGTCCAGGTAAACCTCAAAGGGCGCCACATCACGCAGTTGCATGCCGCTGGATGGTAACCAATCACGGTAGATGGCATTCCATGCCTGCCACAACGTACTGTAGGAACCTTGGTGCAGGAAGATGGCGTAGCGCCCGGCTGGGATCACTTTGACCTTGACCTCCTCTGTGGTTGGGGGATTAACCCCAGCCTTGAACACAAACCCGGCTTCATAGCGTTGCTGGTCTGCCGGAATGGCATCCGGATCATCCGGGGAGATGCCAAGACATAACCGGATGTGGGGTCCCAGCCGATTCTTCTCGACATAGCTGCAAAGTACTTCAAAAGCCTTGTTGGCTGCAATTGTGAAATCCTGGTTGATCATCCCTTTTGCGGTCGCATAGTGAACGGTCATTTCCGGAAGGTCGCATATCTCTGGTTTCATTCGCAAACTCCTTTTATTATTGGTATCAGTATTACTTGGAAACACCGGCGGCCGTCCGGTGGACCTGACATGGGATGGGCTCACTCCAAATAACTTTCGAAATGCTTTTGCAAAAGCTGCCGGCGTTTCGTACCCCGCCGACAGAGCAATCTCAGTTACTGAATTCTTGGTGTTAACCAGATTATGACTGGCATTGATCAGTTTTGTCCTGCGGATGTATTCTCCAAGTGGTTCTCCTACGAAAGCAGCAAAGATACGGTGAAAGTGAAATGGAGAAAACCCGGCGGCTGACGAAAGCGTATCCAAACCGTAGCGCTCATCAGGGTTGTTCCAGATGATGGCAATCACCTTGTTGATCCGGTTGCGATATTCCAATTCACTGAGGCGAATATGAAGCTCATTGGAATCTCTCAGGTATCTGTTCATGTGAAGGTTATATCATCAGCTCGCAAAGGTTGCTACTCCAATCTTGCTATCTTTGGATATTAATATCTACACCGATGCAACTCACAGATGGATCAAACGTATATATTTTTGAAGGAGAAAGCGAATATGGAAAACCGAAAATTATGCCGTAGCGAATCGGACCGAATGGTGGCTGGTGTTTGCTCCGGTTTAGGAAAGTATTTGAATATTGATCCTACAATCGTACGCCTGATCTTTGTCCTGATGTTCCTGCTCGGCGGTCACGGATTATTGGTTTATATCATTTTATGGATCGTTATGCCGGTTGAGACAATTGTGCAACCTTCTGTGGAAGTGGTAACCAAACCAAAATAAATCTTTGTAACATAGATCCAGCCCATCATGGATTTTATTCTCTCATGATGGGCTTTTTAATTGTGTGTGTTAGAATTCCTAACCAAACCGGGTTAAAATGATATGGTAGATTGGTACTTTTATCCATTGATGATTGCGGCCGGCTTTGCAGCCGGTTTTATTAATACCCTGGCTGGCAGCGGTTCAATCCTTACCCTTTCATTATTAATTTTTATGGGATTGCCTGCCAATGTGGCAAATGCAACCAACCGCGTGAGTATCCTTTTCCAAAATGCAGTAGGTACATTCAGTTTCCACCGCAGCCGTGTATTGGATGTGCGCGGAGCAATCATCCTGGGAATACCCGCGGTCGTCGGTTCGGTCATCGGGGCACTGATAGCGGCATCACTTAATGAACTGGTCATGCGCAAAGTGATAGGTGTTGTCATGGTGATGATGGCAGTCCTGATCGTCTTAAAATCCGACCAGTGGATAAACGGAAGATTAACTGAAATTCCGCATAGACCGGATTGGAAACAGCTATTAATCATGTTCGTGATTGGCATTTACGGTGGTTTTATCCAGCTTGGCGTGGGGGTTTTTATCCTGGCCAGTCTTGTCCTGGGAGTTGGATATGACTTGATCCGTGCCAATGCAGTAAAAACGGCTGTTATTTTGCTATTAACGGTGGCCGCGTTGCTGGTCTTTCAAGGAAGCGGAAAAATTAATTGGCCGATCGGTTTGGTTGTTGCGATTGGTAGCATGGCTGGCGCCTGGGTGGCTGCTCATTTCGCAATCCACTGGGGGACAAAATGGGTCTATCGGATTCTTTTGATGGTTGTCATCTTCTCCGCCCTTGATTTCCTGGGTATTACAGGAATGATCGTAAATTTCATTTCCGGTTAGAGCAAAATGGAAACAAATTCTATAGAGACCAGGTCCAACTCTTTAATTTTTCAAGCGCCTGGTCATCGGTCAAATCCAGTGATAATGGGGTAATCGAGACGTAGCCAGCCTTAAGGGCATCCGCGTCGGTTCCTTCCTTGGATAGAGTTGTTGGAAACTCACCGCCTATCCAGTAATAAGGCCGGTTGCGGGGATCGAGGCGTTTAACCAGTTCGTCACGGTAAACGCGCAGACCCAGGCGGGTGACATGGATACCCTTGATCTTGTCCTCAGGCAGGCCGGGCACGTTGATATTCAACAGGAGATTCGCAATACTGTTTTGCTTTGTAATAGCCTCTACCAATTTCTTGGCGATGCGTGCGCATGGACCATAATCAATCTCACCTGAGAATTCATCCGGACGATCGAGTGAAAACGCCAGACCAGGCAGCCCGGCGATACTGGCTTCCATGGCGGCTGTGACCGTACCCGAGTAGGTCACATCATGACCGATATTAGCGTTTGGATTGATGCCGGAAACCACCAGATCGATTTTCTCCTCGATCAATCCAAGCAATACCAGCGCGACACAATCGGAGGGGGCGCCGTCGCTGGCGAATGCAGGTGTTCCATCCGCAAGGTGTGTTTCTTTTACCCGTAAAGGTCGCTCCATGGTTTTCACATGTCCTGAAGCAGACCAGTTACGGTCTGGCGCTACAATAGTCACCTTGCCTATCTTTTTCATTTCCTGGGCAAGCGCCAATAAACCTGGCGCATAGACACCATCATCGTTGGTTATCAGGATGTGCATGGGGTTAATGCCGTCTCCGCTTCTTTTTATGTTTCGATGACCCTGGTGATTGCAGAACCGGTTGTGCGCCAGCCGTTTTTACAGGCTCCTGAGTTTCTGCGCTCATTTGTGCTGGAGCAGATGGTCTTGGGCGGTATACGAACATGCGGCTGACCACCGACGAGCGGATATCTGCCAGCAGGTTTTGGAACATCTCGGAAGCCTTGCTTTTGTACTGGACCAGAGGATCGCGCTGGGCATAAGCCTCCAAACCAATAGAGACGCGCAACGACTCAACCTGGGTCAAATAGTCCACCCATAATTCAGAGATGGCCCCGAGCAGGATCTGACGATAGATTTCGTTTTGGACACGTCTACCAATCAATGGGATGATCACACCTCGAATTTCCACTTCCTGCTCAGCCAGGGGAGTAGCCGCAATCGAGTTGAAGCGATCCTGCCCGATCTTCTCGATGATTGCTTGGCGGAATCGTTCATCCAGCATGGCTGGTGTGACGCCTGTTAGAGACATCCTGTTGTATTCGTTCCCGCCCCATACCTGGAGCAAGGCAGCCTGGGCATCTTCACAGTGTAACAAGACATCCTGGGTGATTTCTTCGGGGTTCCTTCCCTGGATAGTCTCTGCCGCCAGATAGGGGAATCGTAACCGGGTCGACATCTGGACTACGCGCTGGTGGGTCTTTGGATCAAAGGTCACCCGGGCACTTTGCGCAATTAAACCCAACAGCCGAACGCTCTCGGTCGTATTGGTGACCGCCGCCTCAAGGCGCTGAGAGTTATTTTTCAAATCCTGGATGATTTGACCATCATCGCCCAAAAGGCGATCCTCCCGTTTGTTCAGGATGCCTTCGACCGTGTCGGAAACACGAATGGCAGCGTCTTCCCAGGTAAGGCTTTGCAAATCACCAGGTTTAATACCAAGGGGTTCCCCAAGGCGTCTTTCAATGGTACTGATCAGGCGGGTGAGACTGATTGAGAGCAGATAGCTGTTTACCTGATTGCGCAGTTCCGTTTCTGCCTGGCGAGGATCGCTTGACAAAGCTTTAAAAAGTTCACCGGGCAGGCGAAACGGGGTTTTTGTAAGCGACATGAGCTCATCCAAGACTTCCTGTGGGCGTCTCTGTTGTGTGATGGACTCATCGTCCCCGGTTTCGGTGAAATTTTCAAGGAAGGTATCCAGTGCATCAAGACGTTCTGCAAGTTGGGAATCCAGTGTTTCGCTGGCGCGGTCCAGCATAGCGCGGGTGGACTGAAGAATATGTGCATTTTCGACCTGGATTGCGCGCCTTGCAAGTTCAATCAGTCGCTTCATCAGGTCAACCGCATCGGTGGGTTGCCCCAATTCTTCCAGTAACAGCCGCAAGGTGTAGGATGGGTAAAAAACTTCTGGATAATCGATGGGTGGCTGGATTTCTTCCAGATACGCCAACAACTTCCAGGCGCCTTCTTCTTCCTCCAGTGCGGCCGGTACCCGCCGCTTGATCTCGTGCTGCAGCATATCGATGATATCTTCATTCAGGTCCTCTTTGGAGAACACCTGATCTCGTTGCGAATAGATACGCATGCGCTGGGAGTTCAACACGTCATCATATTCCAGGAGATGCTTGCGAACATCAAAGTTTGCGCCTTCGACCCGGGTCTGGGATTGTTCGACCATCCTGCCGACGATGCCGCTCTCGATCGGGATTGCCTCATCAATACTGAGGCGTTGCATCAGCCCATCCACCTGCTGACCCCCGAACAACCTCATCAAATCGTCATCCAGGGAGAGATAAAAGCGAGAGGAGCCCGGGTCGCCCTGACGGGCAGACCGCCCGCGCAACTGGTTGTCGATGCGCCGGGCTTCATGTCTTTCGGAACCAATCACGTGCAAACCGCCCAAAGCTCGGACACGATCCATGTCCTCGATATATTGCAGGAACGCTTTGGCATCCTCTTCATATATTCCATATTCAAGCGGATCCACCTCGGTGAGAGCCTTGTAGCGCTCGGGCATGGTCAGGTTGTACGGATCGGAGTTGCCAGCATGGCTGAGAATGCGGTTGACGTTCGTTATGATTTCCTCTGGCAGGCTTCCGCCGAGTTTAATATCGACACCGCGTCCAGCCATGTTGGTGGCAATGGTAACTGCCCCGAATGCGCCTGCTTTGGCTATGATCTGGGATTCCTCGTCGTGTTTTTTAGCATTTAACACTTGATGCGTAACGCCACCCTGGATAACCGCCTGGAGTCGCGGGATGTCGCTTTCTGACAACTCCAATATCTTTAACAGGCGCGGGAGATTGGTCGGATCTTCCGGATTGATGGAAGATAAACCGAGATCGCGAGCCGTATGACGCAAATCGGGGGCTGCCAGTTCATCCAGCTTTTGATCGAGTGGTTTAAGCTCAGGAACCGAGCGACCATCCGGCTGCCGGTTGTTCTTTTCGAACCAGACGTCTCGTATCAGCAGGGTTTGCAGCAAACGCCGGATGGGTTCTGCTCTGAGACGATCTGACAGGCGTTCCGAGTGTTCAACTGAGGTCGTTCCGACCAGTTGCGGTCGCCCTATTACGTGGTAACGTAAAATTTCCTGTGTAATGGAACGCAGTTTGGCTTCTTCAGTACGATAAACCAGGTCGGGGTGATCCTTCCGCCGCCAGAATATGGGCTTTTTATCCTTGTCTTCCCGTAATGCATAATAGGAAAATTTATAGTTAGACTCATCCCGCGCTTCCACTTCCTGAAGTGAAGCTTCTAAGCCCATCGCTTTATATTCGAGATTGGTTGGGATGGGCAGGACATCCAATTTGTAGATCTTGAAAAATTCTTCCGCCTCGGTCAGTGCAGTACCGGTCATGCCCGCCAATTTTTTATACATGCGGAAATAATTCTGGAGAGTAATGGTGGCATAGGTGACGTTCTCGGCTTCGACTTTAACGCCTTCCTTGGCTTCGACTGCCTGGTGAAGTCCATCTGACCAGCGCCTGCCCGGCATCAATCGACCGGTGAATTCATCGACGATGATTACTTTGCCGCTCTGGACCAGATACTCTTTGTTGCGTCGATACAGATGCTGAGCCTTGAGTGCCTGTTCCAGGTGACCATACAGGCGGGCTTGTTCAGGTGTAATGTCTTCGGGGCGCTCCGGGTCACGCAGGGTCGTGTTCAGTAATTGTTCACAATGAGCTTCACCAATTTCAGTTAGAGATACAGTCTGGTCTTTCTCACTGACCTCGTAGTCTTCCGGCTGAAGCTGGCGGATGACCTGTGCCATCTTCTGATACCAGCCGGTGTCATTCGAAGCAGGCCCCGAGATGATCAGGGGAGTTCTGGCTTCATCGATCAGGATATTATCCACCTCATCTACGATGGCGAAGTGATGACCGCGTTGAACACGATCCTTAAGGCTCATGGTGAGGTTATCTCTCAAGTAATCGAATCCAAATTCACTGTTGGTTCCATAGGTTATGTCTGCCTGATAAGCCTCGCGGCGTGGTACAAGACGCATTTGGTCTTGATCTTCATGCGGAGAGCCTTTATCAGGGTCATAAACGAATGCATTTACCCCATTATCCGTACGGGCAGCCATCTGCAGAATGCCCACCGTCATACCGAGTGCATGATAGATTTTGCCCATCCAGCGGGCATCACGCCGAGCCAGATAATCGTTGACGGTCACAAGATGGGCTCCGTTGCCCGTCAGAGTATTCAGATAAAGCGGTAATGTGGCAACCAGGGTCTTACCTTCACCGGTGCGCATCTCGGCGATCTTGCCCTGATGAAGGATGATCCCACCGATCAGTTGAACATCAAAATGGCGCATGCCTACAGTGCGCTTGCTAACCTCCCGGACGGTGGCGAAAACCTCAGGCAGTAGATCATCCAGGGTTTCACCATCAGACAAGCGCTGCTTGAATTCATCGGTCTTATGACGCAACGCATCATCTGTGAGCGCCTCATAGGTGGCTTCCAACTGGTTGATTTGTTCGATCAGTGGAATGAGTTTTTCGATTTCGCGTTTGGTGGGGTCGCCCCCGATCAGACGTGACAGGCTGATTGGCATTATTAAAACCTTTCCAGGCTGCGATTATAGCATACGCAGGCTGAGCAGTTTTTCCTATTAGACTCGCGGGATATGACGATTACTTAATTTCGATATTGAATATAGCTGTCTGATTGGGTGTCTCGATCACTTCCCAGGGGCGTTTGTACTCCAGAGTGATAGAGGTGGTGCCTGGTTGAACTGCCTCAAAGATCCATCCCTGAGTGCCGCCAGTACCCACGAGGCCGTTTTGAGGCTCATTGTAATAAGTCTTCACGACTTTTAGATAATCCGTGTTGACCGGTATGGCGAAGTCCCAGCTGTAACCGGTGGTCACATTCGAAGCGAGTTCAATGGTGAACCGGCTTTCATTTTGAACCACCACCGGGGTTCCGGGATTTGAATAAATCCCTACATTGGGGACACATGCGATCAGAAGTAATAAAAGCCCGAGCGTAACCAAAATCAATATTTTCATCTAATACTCCTTGTGTTACTGAGCAGGTCAAGAAAAGCAGCCTGAAGATATTTTAAGCTTAAAATATTATCCATTATATGTAATTTAAAAATGTGCGTGCTATAATCTTTAAAAAGTTATTACAGAAAAATTGTTCCCGATTAGAAACCAGTTAACCATGCCCTTTGTCCACCTGCATGTCCATTCGACTTACTCGCTGTTAGATGGATTCAGCGACATTACGAAGCTTGTGACACGTGTGCAGGAATTGAATATGCCTGCCATCGCATTGACCGATCACGGGACCATGTTTGGTGCGGTGGAGTTTTATAAGGCAGCCAAAACCGAGGGGGTTAAACCCATCATTGGATTGGAATCTTATCTGGCTGCACGCAGCATGCGCGACAAAGAATCCAAACTGGATAAACAATCCCATCACATGCTTCTTCTAGCTGAAAACGAGGTTGGATATCGCAATCTGCTTGCGATTGCAAGCGCAGCCCAATTGGAGGGTTTCTATTATTTCCCGCGCATTGATCATGAATTCCTTGCCGCTCATTCTGAAGGATTGATTGCCACAACAGGGTGTCTGGCAGCAGAAATACCGCGGTTGATCCATCAAACCGGTAAAGAGGCTGCCCAGAAAAAAATCGATTGGTATTACGAAGTGTTTGGCCCCGACCGGTTTTTCTTTGAGTTGCAACAACACGATATCCGGGAGCTTGCCATCGTAAACCAGACACTGCTGGAATTGGCGCCCCGCTATCAGGCGAAATTAATTGCAACCAATGACGTCCATTACATAAATCCGGAGGATGCCCGCTTGCAGGATATCCTGCTGGCAATCCAGACAGGGGCCGTCCTGACCGACCAGAATCGCTTCAGGATGAGTGATGACAGTTATTACCTGAGAACCCCGGATGAGATGGCGGGTTTGTTTGCTGAAATACCTGACGCATTAGCCAATACCCTTATGATTGCTGAACGTTGCAACGTAGATCTTTCCAGCAAAGGGTATCACCTGCCCACATTCCCACTCCCTGAAGGTGAAACTGCCGAGCAGTACTTGCGCCATTTATGTGAGGAAGGCGTACAAAAACGGTATGGTGATGAGCATTCCGACCCAAAAGTAAGGGAACGTCTTGACTACGAACTGGGCATCATTCATAAGATGGGGTTTGATGCTTACTTCCTGATCGTTTGGGATCTGTGCCGGTATGCCCGAGAGCAGGGTATCTGGTACAATGCACGGGGATCAGCCGCGGGCTCGCTGGTGGCTTATGCTCTTGAAATCACACTGGTGGAGCCGATTGCCCATGGTTTGTTGTTTGAGCGTTTCCTTAATCCGAGTCGCATTTCCATGCCTGATATAGACCTGGATTTTCAGGATGACCGACGCGCCGAGATGCTCGAGTTCTGCGCCAAGACATATGGCGATGACCGCGTGGCGCAAATCATCACCTTTGGCACAATGAAGGCGCGCGCTGCCATCCGCGATGTCGGGCGGGTCATGGATATCCCTTTAAATGAAGTGGACCGCGTTGCAAAACTGATCCCTAATAATCCTGCCACGCCCATGACCATCACGGAAGCGCTGGGATCGGTTGTTGAGCTCCAACTGGCATGCAAAGAGGCGGCCTATATAAAAGACATGGTGGAAACCGCAGCCAAGATGGAAGGCACCGTTCGTAGCGCGGGTACGCATGCCGCGGGCGTGGTCATCGCCGACCGGCCGTTGGTCGAGTACATTCCACTTCACCGGCCGACGAATGATATTGAAAACTCACCCGTCAAGGTCGTGACCCAGTTCGAGATGAATATTCTGGATTCACTGGGTTTATTGAAGGTTGATTTCCTGGGTTTGGCAACACTGACGACCATGTCGAAAGCCTGTGCAATGATCCAGCAGCGACACGCTGTCACCTTGACCTTGAATAACATCCCGTTGGATGACCCTGAGACATTTGAATTTTTGGGTAATGGTCACACTGCAGGCGTATTTCAATTGGAAGGTTCGGGCATGACCCGTTACCTTGTGCAGATGAAACCCCGCAACCTTGACAATGTCATCGCCATGGTGGCTTTGTTCCGGCCGGGTCCAATGGATTTCATTCCCACATACATTAAAAGAATGCACGGTGAGGAATCGGTCACATACAGTCACCCGGCGCTCGAGCCGATTTTCAAAGAAACCTATGGGATTGCCATCTATCAGGAGCAGGTGATGATGGCGGTCATGGAATTGGCGGGCTATACGGCCGCCGAAGCGGACGATTTGCGTAAAGCCATTTCCAAGAAGATTGCCGAATCCCTGCAAAAACATAAGATAAAATTCATCGACGGAGCCACCCAACGCGGGATTGACAAGAAGGCTGCCACTGCCATATTTGAGGATTGGGAAAACTTCGCCCGGTACGGCTTCAATAAAAGTCATGCGGCTGATTATGGTGTCATTGCCGTACGCACAGCCTACCTTAAAACCCACTTCGCCTACGAATACATGACGGCTTTATTAACCACCTGGAAGGCGGCAACCGACAAGGTGGCTTTCTATGTGGCAGATTGTCGTTCTATGGGGGTTGTTGTTCTGCAGCCGGATATCAACACGAGCGAATATGACTTCACCATCGAGGACCGTGCCGGTGACCAGCCTGCCATTCGCTTCGGTCTGGGTGCGGTCAAGAATGTCGGTCAGGGTCCGGTGGATATAATTATCAGGGAAAGACAAAAGGGTGTTTTCGGCAACCTCTCAGATTTCGCCCGCAGGGTCGACCTACGTGCAGTAGGGAAAAGGGCACTGGAAAGCCTGATCAAAGTGGGGGCATTGGACGCATTTGGCCCACGCCGGGCATTGCTGGAAGCCCTGGATCGATTGATAGGGCTTAGCAATGGTCACCAGAGAATGTCTCAAAACGGCCAGATGAACCTGTTCGGAGGCACTACGATAGTTGTGGATGAAATATCGCTAAACAAGCTGCCGCAGGGTGATTCGCGTGAGGAGTTGGGCTGGGAGAAAGAGCTGCTTGGGTTGTACGTGTCTGCCCACCCCTTACAACCGTATTGGGATTTAATTAGAAAGTCGATCAGTCATTCCTCCTCCGATTTGGAGGATGCCCAACATAAAATGAAAGTTGTGGTTGGCGGTATAGTAACCCGCTTTCGTCCGCACCAAACCAAAACAGGAAAATGGATGGGATTTGTCGGTCTTGAAGACATGCATGGGGCGATGGATCTGACTATATTCCCCTCCACCTGGGAGAAGTATTCGCCATTGATCGGGATGGATTGCATCGTATTTGTGGAAGGTCGGGTCGATAAGGAAAGCGGGGATGTGAAAATCATTGTTGATAAGGTCAGAACGGTCGACCTGACTGATGCAGGAAATCAGGATTCATTAATTTTGCCGCAGCCTATATTAATGGCGGAGGGCGCAATTATATCGGAAGTGAAGGACAGCTCCTCCGGGATATTGGAGGGGGTGGTCTTGGTTGAGGCTGACGTTTCGGCGAGCGTCGGCTTGAAATCTGAAGGAAGCGAGGCGCCAATACTTGAGGTCACATCCTTGCCGGTCAGTATCAATTCATTCCGAACGATGGATACCCCCTCACTGCATGAAGCTTCTGCGGGGTATGTTCCGAAATTACCTTCCGGACCGCAACCTCCGGTATTTATTCTTCCCCCAAGCGAAAAACTACATCCTGAGTCAGATCATCCGCACATGCTGATTATCACCCTGCGCAATTCGGGAGACAAGAAAAAAGATGTGTTGTTGATGCGCTGCATTCATGGCATACTGGTTTCATCGCCAGGGCGCGACCGGTTTGCCTTCCAGGTTTTTGAGGGCGATCACTTTTACCGTCTTGAGTTTCCCAATGATACAACCGGCATCAATCAGACGATCATCGATAAGATTCAAACCATGCTTGGTACAGAAAATATCCGCTTGGAATCGATTATCTTGCATTAGCCTGACTTAAGAGCATTTCACCGACCGCGCACCCAGTTCCCTATACTTAAGAATATCCTGAATCCCAAGTTGGCACCTTGCGGGCATATATTTATTAAATTTCGGGTTTGGTTGGTGTACTCAATCGCGAATTTGGATTTACCTGACTTGATGAACGGTATCGTTCTTCATGCCTTACCAGATCGAAACTATCCTCGACCAAGGACTGATTGAAGTATATTACTCGTGCATCTGTTGGGGATCGTTTTTGACCCAATGACAAATGCACAGAGTTGGGCTTGATCTGCATCAAGGATATATGGATTTCAGAATCCCTTATGGAGACATTTCCTGGCGCCCCGCCAATGCCCGTGACAGGGTGTTCTGGTCAGCATACTCCAGATCACTGCCAACCGGCAGGCCGCGTGCCAGGCGGGTGACCTTGATGCCCATCGGGGTTAATTGTTGTTGTAGGTAAAGCGCCGTAGCATCGCCTTCCATACTCGGGTTGGTTGCCAGAATGACTTCTTTGATTTCACCGGTTCGAGCCCGCTCCAGCAGTGGTTTGATTTTTAGATCATCCGGACCGATGCCATCGATTGGCGATAATACCCCATGCAGTACGTGATACTTTCCGTCGAATACGTTCGTGCGTTCCAGCGCCAACACATCCAGGGGTTCTTCCACCACGCACAGGGTGGACTTTTTTCGGCGAGGATCTGAGCAGATTTCACACAACACGTTTTTAGCAAGGGTGATATTGAAACAGGTCTGACAGAATCCAATCTCCTGTTTAACAGCCTGGAGTGATTCGACCAGATTTTTGGATACCGGCTCGGGTGAATTTAGTACAAAGAATGCCAGTCTGGCAGCGGTTTTTGGGCCGATGCCGGGGAGACGCTCAAATGCGTCGATAAGATTTTGGAGTGGTTCCGGTAAGATTGACATTAATAATTAGTTATATACCCATATTTCCAAGACCACCGGTCAAAGGGCCAAGTCTTTCGGCTGCCAATGCCCGGGATTCGTCGAGCGCCAGATTGACCCCGCTCAGGAGCATATCCTGGAGCATTTCGGTATCTGCACTTTTAACCAATTCGGGGTCGATTTCAACTGCGGTGCAATGCTGATCGCCGGTCATGGTAATCTTGACTGCCCCACCACCAACAGTGGCCGTGATGGTTTCCTCAGCCAGCTTTGACTGGGCTTCTGCAAGTTGCTCCTGCATTTTTCGTAACTGTCCGAGCATGCCACTTGAACCTGATCCCATTGGACGGTTGTACCCTTTTGACATTATTCCTCCATCTTATTAATGAAAGTCAACCACTTCACCGCCGAGATCACGGAGTGCAGTACCCACTATGCCATCCGAATCAACTACGGTATCGCGGGGCAGGTTATTCGACTTGGCATTCGCCAAACTGCATTGGACGGCGATCTTCTGCCCCATAACTTCCAGCAATGCTTGCTCGGCTATGGCAATATTTTCCGGGATTTCCATCTTGTTTTTGAGGATTTCAGTGGCGAATCCCAAAACCAAAGCATTGTCTTTGATACCCAGGGGTTGACAGGAATTTAATAACCCTTCGGTTTGCCCCTTCTTTTTTTTCACAGCCGAACGAATGGCTTGCCAATTCTGGGTTATTTTCGCCAGGGTTAGCTCATCATTATTCGTTGCAGGACTATCCGCTTTAGCTGATTCGGGCGGTTTGGATGCGGGCTGTTCGGCCATGGCTGTATCAGGATGGGGTTGGGGTGGTTTTTGTACAGGCGGCGCTACTACCTTGGGATTGGCTCGTTCGGGTTCTTTCTTTTCTGGGGTAGGTTTGTTGCCGGTTATATTCTGTTGAGGTTCGAGAAGTGCACCGGCGAGCGCAAGTTCAAGGGCAAGACCGGGTTGCCAGTTATTGCGGGAATCAAGCGCGGCAGTATTGAAACGTACGATTAGGTCCAACAAGCGGGCAGTTGATAATTTCGTTGATTGATCGGAAAGTATTTCTTTTAACTCGATACTTCCTCCAACCAGGTGAATATTCCCAAGCTTGCAGAGCATCGCATCGCGTAGGTAATCCACAATCTGGCGGGCAAACTGGCGCGGGTCGCTCCCGCCATCCAAGGTTGCGTGAATGATGTCCATACCCTGGCTGATCTGGTTTTGGATGATGGCATCCACAAGCTCGGTAACCGACCGGTTCGTACTTGTTCCCAATATATTTTGTGCGAGTTGGAGTGTCACCTGCTCTCCGGTGGAAGCCAATTGATCAAGCAGCGATATGGCATCTCGCATGCTGCCGGTTGCCTGCCTGGCTATCAAATCAAGCGCATCCTCATCCACCTTAATCTTTTCCTGGGCCGCTAATTCCTTCAATCTGGGAATGATCTCGGTCACAGGGATGCGACGGAAATCAAAGCGTTGACAGCGTGAAAGAACGGTTGCCGGTATTTTTTGGATTTCAGTGGTTGCCAGGATGAAAATGACATGCCTGGGGGGTTCTTCAAGCGTTTTTAATAACGCGTTAAATGCCGCGGTGGAAAGCATGTGTACTTCGTCGATGATATACACCTTATATTGACCGAGCGAAGGTGAAAAGTTTACCTTGTCGCGTAGATCCCGCACATCATCGACAGAAGTGTTCGAAGCCGCATCGATCTCGATCAGATCCAGCAGCCGATTTTCATTAACCGCAACGCATACCTGGCACTGGTTGCACGGCCGGGCGACATCACCGGTTGCCTGACAGTTCACTGCTTTTGCGAACAACCGGGCAGTGGTTGTCTTGCCGGTTCCTCGTGGACCGGAGAACAAATAGGCATGGGAAATATGCTGACCGGCAACGGCGTTTTGAAGTGTGGTGATGATCGGTTCTTGACCGATCACTTCACCCCAGTCACGGGGACGCCATTTGCGATATAGAGCCTGGCCCATGATTATCACCCTGCCTGATCGGGGAGCTTTGTGATGATAGAGTCTGCCTCGTAAAGCGGCTTTTGAAAAGTGGGAAGTGGTACTTGTATGTTGTAATCACTTACGCGCAGATTCAGAAGAGCGATTTCTGACCTGAAACTGGTTAATAATGTATGCCATTCCGCATTGGATAAGGCCAGATTCTGACCAACATTCAGTGATGTCTGCCATTGGAAATATGCCTGCTCCAGACTTTTAATTAAACCTCCGAGATCGGCTTCAATATCATGCCAAAGGTCAATCCATGTTGGGTTATAGCCCTGGTTTGTGTGTATCTGACCGCTAAATGCTCGGTTTAAGTCAGGATTGGGATTTTCTTTGTGAATGGCAGGCTGCCTCTTTGGAGTCGAGCCATTGTTCTTACCCAACCCGGTGGCGGTATGGGGTCTTCTTTTTTTGTCATTTATTGATGAACTCATGATTTTCCTATCATATCATTTATTCATAGTTTCTGGTGCAGTATAGCCTTCGATGGTGGCACTTCCGGAACTATTGAGGGTCTTCTTCAGACTCCAGGTTGGTTTTAGTAATCATACGTTGTTTTTGCTCGTGGCTCATACGTTTGATTGCGTGTTCGCGTTTTTGCGCGCTCGAACGATTAGGTAGTTCTTCCTTGTAGACCAGCCGGACCGGCATGTGCATACGTGTATAACGTGCACCACGACCAGCATTATGGACTACAGTTCGTTTTTCGGGGTCCAGGCTCCAACCGGTGTAGTAACTTCCATCTGAACACTCCAGCAGATAGCAAAAAAATGACATTGTATGCATTCAGGATTTCTTGCGTCGTTTGCCGAACATCAACTCTGTTATGCTGTGCGGCGCATCCGGATTGATGGGACGTTTTTCGAGCCAACTCATATCCATACGTTGTTTATGCCAGACCTGGCGTGCCACAATCGCGTTTTTGATTGAAGCACCCAGCTCTGGATTATTTTCAATATCCAGAGACTCATGCATTTGTTGGAGCTCTTGGACCATCTTTACGATTAAACGCTGAAGATTCTTACGGTTCGTATAGAGGGGAGCTTCAGGAGTGCCCTGGTTTTCATATGAAGTCAATGGAGCTGATAGACTGTCGAAATCAAATCCGGCAAGTTTACGTGCCTCATTCCATCCGGGTTCGCTGGTCGTCAGTCTGGTAATGACCGCCGCCATCAGGCGGGGGAAATCATGGCTGAGTGCCAGGATGCCTGCCAGTTCATCGGGTTCGGTGTATAAGGGTAGCGCCCCGGCCAGGATGGCCAGGTCACCGCCCACTTTTAACACCACCGGACGAGTGTTGATATCGCCGGCAATATAAACATGACTGCCAAGAAACAAGTCTTCTTGAGCGTCGTCAGGTCCAAGGACTTGCTCATGCATATATTTTGGATTAAGCGCGGGAACCCAAGCAATGAATGCATTCGGATCCGGCAGCGCATGTGATAACTGGACAAACGTATCATGACCGATGGGATTGATATCGATGAAAACACAACCGGGTTTGATATCTGACCGGATGACTTTGATTATTTCCAGGATTTGTCCGGCAGGGAGTAAATAGATGAGGATGTCAGCGTCCTTTATCCCGGCGGTTAACGACTCCACCGGTTGATCCAAGGCACCCTTCTGGATTGCCGCTTTGACGGTGGAATTATCCGGATCAAAACCTGTTCGCTTGACCAGTTCAGCACTTTTTTTCATAGCCAAACCGAGAGACACACTGATGCGGTTCATACCCAGAATAAGGATGTTTGTAGTCATGTGGTTAACCTCTTTTTGTCGAACACTACTTAAAGCCGAACCAGATTTTTTTCATTAGTCCATCCGTGCGTATTTTGATGTCTGGTTCGACCTATCGGTAATTATAGCCAATTTTGGAGTGACATGGTTGTACCTGGTCCCGCGCATAGTAATTTTCGTAATGATATAATGCCGGCATGTTTCAGGATTTAAGGCTGGGTGATGTCGTCAGACTTCGGAAGCCTCACCCGTGTGGTGGTTACGATTGGCTAATTACCCGGTTAGGAGCTGATATTGGGCTGGAGTGTTTAACTTGCGGTCATCGAGTCATGATGACCAGACGAGAAACCAATCGCAGGATCAAGGTCATTCTCTCAAGAGGAGTGGATGAAACCGAAAAACAAAGCTAACGCTCACATACTCATTTTATTTTCCGATACGGGTGGTGGCCATCGCAGCGCCGCTGAGGCAATTATTGAGGCATTGGAATTGGAATTCCCAGGGCGTTTCACGACCGAGATGGTGGATTTCTTCAAGGATTATGCTCCCCCACCCTTCAATGCTGCGCCGAAATCCTATTCCCATATGGCGGAGTTCCCCAATATGTGGGGTCTTGGTTACCGATTGAGCAATAACCCTCGCCGGGTCCGGGCGATGGCTACCTTGATCTGGCCGTATATTCGCCGGGACGCATATCATTTAATTGAGGATCATCCCTGTGATCTTTACCTTTCGGTTCACCCAATCGTAAATGCGCCTTTGTTAAATGCCTTGCAAGGAAAAAGGAAACCATACGTAACCGTTGTAACCGACCTGGTATCCACACATGCTTTTTGGTTTAACAATAAGGCTGATTTGGTTATTGTACCGACCGAACCTGCGCGACAGAACGCGCTATCCCTGGGTTTGCGTGAAGACCAGATCAAATTATACGGATTACCTGTCTCAGATCGATTTTGTCACCCAATCGGCAACAAAGCAGAACTGAGGAAAAAGCTTGGATGGCAGGATGGGAAACCGGTCGTTTTGATTGTCGCTGGCGGGGAGGGCATGGGCCCTATGCAGCCGACAGCTGAAGCGATCAATGATTCTGGGTTGGACGTATCTCTCGTCCTTATCGCTGGTCGCAACAAACGACTGAAAACCAGGTTGGAAGCTGTCTCCTGGAATAATCCGGTCAGGATCTATGGTTTTATTACCCAGATGCCGGATTTCATGCGAGCGGCGGACTTCCTCATCACCAAGGCTGGACCCGGGACGATCAGTGAAGCATTTATAGCCGGTTTGCCCATGATCCTTTACAGCCATATGCCAGGGCAGGAGGATGGGAATATTGACTATGTGGTCAATGAGGGGGCAGGTGTCTGGGCACCCAGGCCGGAGTTGGTGGTTGGCGCTTTACGTCGCTGGATGAATGATCCAGGGTCAATTGCAGCTTCTGTGAAGGCATGTCACAAACTTGCCAAGCCGGAGGCTGCTCGTCAGATCGCGCGCACCATAGCACAAATGACCGGAGTGAGCCCAGATTAATTCTTTTGACAAGCCGGGGTGGAAAGTCTACAATAAGCTTGTGCCAATCCTTGATGATAATACGCTTGAATATTTCAGCCGCAGTGCAGATCAGACCCGACGGTTTGGGATGCGGCTGGGTGCTTTGATCAGGACCAGCCAATTGATCTGTCTCTCGGGTGATCTGGGATCAGGCAAGACTACGCTCGTTCAGGGACTTGCGCAGGGATGGGGCTCCACTGACCCGGTCACAAGCCCGACTTTTGTTTTGATAAACGAATACGGTCGACCTGATGGTGAAATCCTTTTTCATCTGGATGCTTACCGCTTGAACAATGCGACAGAAGGTGAGGATCTTGATATTGACGAGATGCTTTCCCGTGGCTCTCTGGTAGTTGAGTGGCCTGAAAACATCCGTTCAGCTTTACCTTCCAACGCGCTTCTCATCGCTATGCGTTGGATGGCAGATGAACAACGCGGTTTGGTGATCTCCACCCGGGGCGATGAGTATCGGGTGATGTTGGCTGATATCCGTCAGCAAGTTTACGGAGGTTATTGATGCTGTTGGCAATTGATACATCCACGAAGTGGGTGGGGCTGGCATTGTATGATGGAATCACGGTGAGCAGTGAACAGATCTGGCAAACCCGTGAACATCACACCGTCGAACTGGCAATGGCAGTTAACCACCTGCTTGAGCAGACTGGCGTTCAGCCGGTGGGAATAAATGTACTGGCGGTTGCAACCGGCCCAGGTTCATTTACCAGCCTGCGGATCGGATTGGCGCTTGCCAAAGGCATGGCACTTGCTCTAAATGTTCCGTTGATCGGCATCCCCTCTTTGGATGTCTTGGTGGCAGCCATCCCTCTCGGTGATTACCCGCTGATTGCCGTCTTACAGGCAGGCCGGGGGCGCCTTGCTGCAGTCAGGTACGAAGTCGGTTCCAACGGCTGGCAGTCCGTCAATCAACCTCTGATTTGTGACATACAAGGAATATTCACGATGATGGACGGTCTGACCATGGTGGCAGGGGAATTGAATGTCGAACAACGCCATTTGTTATCAGACCGGCGTAAACACATCCTGCTTGCCAGCCCGGCAGCATGCCTGAGACGCCCATCCTACCTGGCTGAGCTTGCCTGGAAGAGGTTTACAGCCGGCGAATACGATGATTCACCCAGTTTGGCGCCCATTTACGTACATGTGGCAGAAGCACTACCTAATTAATGATGGAAAGCAAAGTCCGCCGTATGACGCTGGAAGATATACCGGTTGTGCGTGCGTTGGATATCGCCAGCTTCAGCCTTCCGTGGCCTGAGAGCGCCTATCATTTTGAACTGACTCACAACCCCGATTCGCTTCCGCTGGTTATTGAAGTAAAGGATGATGAGGGCAACTTGCAGATCGCCGGCATGATGGTTATCTGGCTTATACTGGACGAGGCACATATCGGTACGATTGCAATTAGGTCCGCCTTCCGTCGACAGGGTTTGGCAAAGCGGTTACTGACACAAGGTCTCCTGATGAGTTATGAGCAGGGAGCCCGTGCAGCGTTTCTCGAAGTGCGGCGGAGCAATCTCGTAGCGCAGGAACTTTACAAGCAATTTGGATTTACAATTGAGGGAATCAGGCCGCGTTATTACAAGAACAATCACGAAGATGCTTTGTTGTTAACTCTGCGGCCATTGATTGCTGAAAAATTAAAAACGATCACCTGAAGGATAGGCGGAGGTACCTTGGAGCCCAACATGAACCTTGAACAAGTTGCCCGTGAGGTGGCAAAATGTGAAAAATGCGGATTGCATTTTTCAAGAAAATTAACAGTTCCGGGCGACGGACCTATGGATGCAGAAGTGATGTTTATTGGAGAAGGTCCTGGCTTTTATGAAAATGAGCAGGGCAAACCGTTTGTCGGACCGGCTGGGCATTTTTTGGATGAACTGCTGGCACAGGCAGGGTTAAAACGCGAGCGGGTTTTTATCGGCAATGTCGTAAAATGCCGCCCGCCTGGTAATCGCGATCCACAGCCCGATGAGCTGGCTGCCTGCAAGCCTTACCTTGAAGCGCAGATTGCTGCCATCAATCCACGCGTAATTGTGACTCTGGGGCGCTTCTCAATGGGATATTTCATCGCCAACGGCAAGATCAGCGCCATTCATGGGCGACCGGTATGGGTAGCAGACCGATTAATAGTCCCCATGTACCATCCTGCGGCTGCCCTCCACCAACCGGCGTTGCGCGATTCAATCGTTGCCGATTTTGCGGGTTTGCCGCGTTTTTTGGATCTGGCCAAATCCCGGGGGAATGAAACACCCACCCCGGTAACTGCGCCACAAGCGCAAGCAGTGCATGTTGATGATTTGATGCCAACTAAAAAGGATGAACCTGAGACCTCGTCTCCGGCAGACGAAAACCCTCAACAATTAAGCCTTTTCTAGAACAGAATAATAGATAAAAGACACACTGACCAGCCCATCCGGGATGGACTTGGTGTGTTATCAGTTCAGCCTTTGGACTGTAATATAATTGGGTGGCTTTTAGAAAGGAACAGGTTTTTTTGTGAAAACAGATATTAAACAGCAATTAATAGGAAAATTAAAGGACAAATCTGCCAGAGTGGCGGTTATTGGGATTGGTTATGTCGGTTTACCGCTGGCAGTCACGTTTGCAGAAGCCGGTTTACAGGTGATTGGCATCGATCCTGATCAGCACAAAGTCGATTTAGTCAAACGTGGTGAATCCTATATACTGGATATCACAAGCGAGCAGTTGGCGCCATTGGTTAAAAAGGGCTTGATCTCCGCCTCCACAGATTTCTCGGTGGTTTCAGATGTCCAGGCCGTGTCGATCTGCGTCCCCACGCCTTTGCGAAAAACCGGCGATCCGGATCTGTCATTCATTGTTTCGGCGACCGAATCGATAGCGCCATACCTGCACGAAGGCATGGTGGTCGTGCTTGAATCGAGTACCTATCCAGGGACTACCCGTGAACTGGTATTGCCCAGGCTAACAGAGACCTCGCGCTTATCTGTGGGCGAAGATTTCTTCCTTGCGTTTTCACCCGAAAGGGTTGACCCGGGGCGCAAGGATTTCACAACATACAATACACCCAAAGTGATCGGGGGTATCACCTCCGCCTGTTCCGAGGTGGCAGGTGTGTTTTATTCCATGGCGCTGGCGAAGGTCGTACCGGTTACGTCGGCCGAAGTGGCTGAGATGACCAAATTACTGGAAAATACCTTCCGTATGATCAATATCGGGCTGGTTAATGAGATGGCTATGATGTGTGATCGATTGGGGGTGGATGTTTGGGAGGTTATCGATGCGGCTGCCACCAAACCGTTTGGATTCATGAAATTTACGCCAGGTCCGGGGTTAGGTGGGCATTGCATTCCGATCGACCCGCTTTACCTCTCCTGGAAACTGCGCTCCTTGAATTACACAGCACGTTTTATTGAGCTGGCGTCGGAAATCAACACACAGATGCCGCGTTTCGTGGTTGGTAAAGTTCAGGATGCGTTGAATAACTATAAAAAACCTGTGAAGGGTAGCCGCATCCTGATACTGGGTGTGGCTTATAAACCCGATATCGATGATATGCGCGAATCACCGGCATTGGATGTCATTCATCTGTTACGGCAGAAAGGTGCTGAAGTGGTTTATCACGATCCTTACATACCTGCCATTTCTCATGACGAGTATTCATTGAAGAGCATTCCTGATCTGATGATAGAAGTGGCGGCGGCAGATGCTGTGGTTATCATCACCAATCATAAAACCTATGATTATTCAGCCATCCTTTCAGCATCCAAATTAATTATCGATACACGCAATGCCCTCGGCTCAGCCGGGCGCGATAATCCAAAAGTGGTCAGGCTTTAATGTCAAGATATCTGGTTTCGGGTGTGGCTGGTTTTATCGCCTCCCGCGTGACTGAAATGCTGCTGGATCAAGGTCATGAGGTATACGGTGTTGACGACCTTAACGATGCCTACGACGTTCGTATGAAGGAATACCGCCTTCAGCAACTAGAAGGACGACCGGGTTTCACTTTCCGCAAGATGGATATCAGTAACAAGGAAGTCATCGATGCCCTGTCTGAAAAAACGGGAAAAGTAGATGCGGTTATCAACCTGGCAGCTCGTGCCGGAGTCCGCACGAGTATCACGAATCCCTGGGTTTACCTCAATACGAACATCCTTGGTACATTGAATATGGTGGAATTTTGCCGGCAAAAAGAGGTCCCCAAACTTGTACTGGCGTCAACCTCCAGTCTTTACCGCGACACCACCCCGATGCCTTTCAAGGAAACTGCTGAAACGGATCAGCCCATCCAGCCATATGCGGCGTCAAAAAAAGGCGCTGAAGTGTTGTGTTACACGTATCATTACCTATATAACCTCGATGTTACCGTATTCAGGTATTTTACGGTTTACGGGCCAGCCGGTCGCCCTGACATGGTCATGTTTCGCTTCACGCAATGGATCAGTGAAGGGCGGGATGTGATCATAAATGGCGACGGAACACAACGCCGCGGCTTTACTTACCTGGATGACATTGCCCGGGGAACGATCATGGGATTGAAACCGGTTGGTTATGAGATCATCAACCTGGGTGGGCATGAATTGATATCGATTAATGATCTAATCTCCATTCTCGAGAAAAAGACCGGACAACTGGCAATAAAAAAATACCAGCCTTTCCACAAGGCGGATGCGCTGGCAAATTGGGCGGACGTCTCCAAAGCACGTGAATTGCTTGGCTGGCAACCGCAGGTCCAGCTGGATGAAGGGATCGGCCGGCTGGTGGATTGGTACCGACAGGAACACTCCTGGGCAAGCCAGGTGTTGACCCCATGAATTTTATTCCACGTGGCATAGACGCTTGGCGGAAGGACCATCTTCTGGGGCGCGTTGTCCGCAATTCCTCATATCTTTTTATAAGTAGTGTCATCAGTGCCGTTCTCAGCATTGTTACAGCGAATATGCTGGGCGTGGTTGGTTTTGGCGTTCTGGGGATCATCATTGCCTTTGTTTCGAATATCAACCGCCTGTTGTCGTTCCGTATGTCTGAACTGGTGGTCAAATACGTCAGTGAGGCAGTCGCATCAGGGGAAAAAGAAAAAGCAGCGGCGGTGGTCAAAGCGGCCGGGATTGCCGAGGCGCTCACATCCCTGTTCGCTTATCTGGTCTTACTGGCTTTAACACCATTTGCCGCACAGTATATTGCGCATGACCCGGGCTTGACCCCATTCTTCTATTTGTATGGGATATCGATCCTCACCCACTTTGCTTCCGAAACCGCAACCGGGGTCTTGCAGGTCAGTGGTCATTACCGCAGTCAGGCGCTCATTAATTTACTTCAGAGCGTCGCGACTGCGTTTGGGATCGTGTACGCCTATTTCACCCATGCGGGCTTGTTAACTGTTTTGTTGGCTTACCTGATCGGGAAAGTGATCCTGGGTCTATGCCCAATCCTGGTAGCTCTCTACTGGCTACCTCGTTTTCTCTATACGGGCTGGCAACGGGCTTCATTTTCATTGCTGCCACCCAGGCGTGAACTCATACGTTTTGGGATCAGCACCAATTTCAGCGGTACCATCAATATGGTGGCACGAGACAGCGAAGTGTTATGGGTCGGTTATTTCTTCTCTCCGTTGGTGGCTGGCTATTTTAAAACCGCTTTGGCAATCATCAATCTGGTCGTAATGCCGATCACACCTTTCATAGCGACCACATACCCCGAAATCACTCAGAGCGTTGCCACACACCAATGGCTGAGGCTGAAGAATCTGTTACGACGCGTTACCATCCTTTCCGGGGGGTGGACACTGGCTGTAACATTCGGTTTACTGCTGTATGGGCGCCAGCTCCTGTTCAACCCGGTCACGATCCTGGGAAAGACCTTTTCCGTGTACTCCTCCGAGTTCCTGCCAGCATTCTCCATATTAATGATATTGCTGGTTGGATTTGGTTTTGCCAACATCTTCTTTTGGAACCGACCGCTGCTCCTGGCCTATGGTAAAGCTGATTATGCCCTTTGGTCAGCTTTTATTGGAATGGTTGGAAAGGTCTGTCTGGCTTTCCTGCTTCTACCTCAGTCAGGCTACCTGGCAGAAGCCTGGTTACTTTCCGTTTATTTTATAATTACCGTGGGTTCCATGGTTTGGCAGGGTTTGACCCGTCTTTCCTCCGAATCTGTCAGGCAAAGCAGCGACAGATGATAGCACGTCAAATGAAGATAGTCTGTATATCCACTTCCACGATACCAGCGCCAACAGCCCATAGCATGCAGCTCATGAAGGTCTGCCAGGCACTCACCCAACTCGGGAATGAGGTGGATCTTGTCGTACCCGGGCATGCCGGAGCCACCTCGACGATGATAGCAAGGCATTATGGCTTATCCAGGCAGTTTAAGATCCACTGGTTGAAATCCTGGCGAGCATTGCGGAGGTATGATTTTTCCGTCAGCTCAGTCCGCCATGCCCTGGATCTAAAAGCTGATCTGGTTTATACCTGGCTTTTACCAGCTGCTGTTATTGCACTCTGGTCGGGTCTGCCGGTGGTGTTGGAGTTACATGATCGGATCATGGGAACCGGAGCGCCATGGTTCTTCAGACTGTTCATGCGTTCCCGTGGAAAAAAGCGGCTGGTGGTGATCACCCGGGCATTGGGTGAGAAGTTAGAACAGGCTTTTAACGGATCTTATAATAATCTGGATGTTATGATCGCGCCGAATGGTGTCGAATTTGAGCGGTACAGCAGTTTACCTTCTCCGTCTGCTGCCAGGAAGAAGCTTAATTTGCCAGACCAGCTAACGGTCGTCTACACAGGCGGCTTTTATGCCGGGCGGGGTATTGAATTGCTTCATGCACTTGCCAGGCAGCATCCGGCTGTACAATTCATATGGGCTGGCGGGACGCCCCGATCAGTTGCAGAATGGCAGGAGAAGCTCGCCACCGAAGGATTAAAAAATGTGTTGCTGCCCGGTTTTATCGATAATGAACGGTTGCCGATGTTCCAGGCGGCAGCGGATATTCTGGCCATGCCGTTTGGTACTGCAATTGCCGGATCAAGTGGCGGTAACTCTGCGGAGATTTGCAGTCCGATGAAGATGTTTGATTATCTAGCTTCAGGCAGGGCTATTATGGCAAGTGACCTGCCGGTTTTGCATGAGGTATTGAATGATCACAACGCAATCTTGCTGCCCTCGGAAGACAGCAATGCCTGGAGCAAGGCATTGACCAGACTGCTGGCAGATACAAAGCTACGTCAGCGCCTTGCCAGACAGGCACGTGAGGATGCACGCCAGTATTCGTGGAGCGATCGGGAGGCTGCCATTCTGAAAGGGTTTATCACGCTATGACAGATACCGGACAAATCTTTTCCAATCCTGGCTCTGTAAAAAATCTCTGGAAGTGGTTATCTGCGCTGCTGGCAGTTTGCGTTGTTGAGCGTTTGTTACTGTTCGTGTTGTATCCTCCGGTGAGTTTTAGCGATACCGGCGCCTACCGCCGTCTGGCAGAAACCATCCTGAACGGATGGAAGAATTATGATGGTACCCGGACACCCGGTTACCCGGTTTTTTTGGCAGTTGTCGGTTCTGATAAGGCGGTGGTGGCAACGCAAATGGCTATGGGTATCTTCATCACCCTCATCATTTTCTATATCGGTTACAAGATCAGTCATCAGCTCATGTTTGCAGGGTTGGGTGCTCTGGCACACACCCTGAATTTGAACCAGTTATTTTTTGAAACCAACCTGATTACCGAGACACTGGCGACATTCTGGGTGATGCTGTCAATCTTGGGCGCATTCATTTGGATCAAAGATAAATTCAAAAGGACAATCTGGCTTGGATTGGTAATTGGGTTATCGGCTTCGCTTGCCACCTTAACACGTCCTTTGTTTATTTTCCTTCCATTCTGGTTGGCATTATTTTTAGTCTTGTTCGCCGATGGTTTCAAGATCCATTTCGATTGGCGACCACTCGCATCAACTTTTATCTTATCTGCTGTCATAATCGGCGTCTGGATTAATTACATCCATGAAAATTTCTATATGTGGAGTGTATCCTCTTTGAGCGGATTTAACACGGTGCAGCATACCGGCTACTATTTCGAGTATATACCGGATAAATTCGCATCTCTACGTGACACTTACATTCAATTCCGTGATGAACGGATTGCCAAATATGGCACCCAGGGGAACGCCATCTGGGAAGCGATCCCTGAAATGCAGCGTCAAAGTGGTTATAGCTTCTTTGAGATGTCGCGATTGCTTTCACACCTCTCCATGGATTTGATCCGTGAACACCCCGATTTGTATTTAAAATATGCCTTTCAAGGATGGTGGATGTTCTGGCTGGCACCGGTGTATTATGTCAAGGCCAATATGCCTTCAGAAATGCTTGGCGAAGCAATCCGAACCTCGACCTATTTAGAGAGAGCCTTATTGATAGGTTGTAATGCGCTGTTCCTCATTTCCTCAGTTTTGACTTTATTTTTCAAAAAACTCAGAGCCTGGTGGAATTTATCCGCGTTTTGGGGATTGATCGCTTCCACTGTTTGGATCTGCTCCATCGTTCAAACTTTGCTGGATCATGGGGATAATCCGCGTTTCCTGATACCGTTGCAATCCATGGTTGTTTTTTGGGCACTATGGATCCTGTATCAATCAATCTCAAGGTATCACGCTGGTAGGCAAACCAAGTAAAATAAAGTGAATAGGGTATTCTTGTTGAACAAACGACTTTCTTCCCATCACCTTGTGGCAGGCGTTATTCTTCTGGCTGTCAGTTTATTAATAGGCCTATTCATCCCATTGATCCTGAAGGATCTGAATTTTGGATTGGGCTGGCTGGTATCGTCTTTGATTCTTTTACTGAGTGCCATCATCCTTTATATTGCCTGGTCATTGGCCGGCCGTAATCGGGCTCTGGCATGGCTGATCGCATTGGCTTTCCTGTTAAGGATCATCATCGGCATTGCCACAGAAGCCGCTTTGCCGGTTTGGGGATATGATGAAACCGTTCAAAAATCGGGGTATCTATTTTATGATGCCTACAAGCGTGATAACGACGCCTGGGCATTGGCAAAATCAAGCCAGCCGATCTGGGCAGCATTTGAGAATGAGTTTGTTGGAGACCAGTATGGAGGTCTGTTATCCATCAGCGCGCTGGTGTACCGGAATCTGAGTTCCGATCGACATCGCCCATACCTGATGATGCTATTGACGGCCCTGGCGGGCGCTCTGGCTTTACCATTTATCTGGGCGGGAGCACAAAAGCGGTGGGGAAGGCGGGTTGCTTTATTTGCTGCCGGGTTGACCGCTTTTTTCCCGGATAGTGTCTTGTTTGGGGCGTCCCAGATGCGGGAACCGTTCCTCGTGATGTTAATAGCTGTAGCCTTTTGGAGTATGAGCTTTTGGAGGGAACACAAGCGTTATGCCGTTATTGCAGTTGTTGCGTCAATAATCGGCTTGTTCCTGATCTCTTATCGGGTTGCCGTACCCGCACTGGCTGTCCTTGCGGGTTGGTTCCTACTCGAACAACTACCTCGACAAGGGGATCGAAGAATTCAGATGATCACCTGGGGAGCTATCATAATAGCCGCCTTTGTCATGGCTGCGTTATCCTGGGGTTGGTTGCAAAGCAGCAGCAACTGGGATATTCTCGAAACCATTCGCACATCCGGACGGGTCCAATATGTTTTTGAAAGCATCCCCGAGAAGTATAAGGTGCCATTTGTAATCGGCTACGGTCTTACCCAGCCGGTGTTGCCGGCAGCCATTGTCGATCCCGCTTTGCCCATCTGGCGGTCAATCGCCATTCTGCGCGGAGTTGGATGGTATGCAGTCGCGCCATTGTTGATATATGCTTTCCTGGCAGCATGGAAATCAAAAGAGCCGGTGGATCGACGGGTTCTGGTGTGGCTGTCAATCAGCATGGTAATTTGGTTGCTAATCTCGTCCGCCCGGGCGGGAGGCGATCAATGGGATAATCCACGTTATCGTTCAATCTTTCTCGTGTATTTTGCCTTGCTGTGCGGATGGGCGTGGGACTACGCCCGTAGGAACAAGGATGCCTGGCTTGTACGTTTTTATCTGGTCGAAGGGATATTCCTCGGATTTTTCCTGGAATGGTATATCAGCCGATACTATCAAGTAATCGGACGGTTGCCATTTGAAAAAATGCTGCTCTGGGTGGCTGGACTCAGTATTGCTGTCATCGTAGGGGGAGCAGTATGGGATAGAATCAATAAAAATCGACGCCCAAGAAAAATAAATAGTTCATAGTTATTAATCTAGTGGAGATGGTCATGAAACTATCCGTGGTGATCCCGGTCTATAACGAGGCTGATAACATCGCTTTATTGCATAAAGCCATCCATCAGGCCATGAAATCGGTCAGGTATTCCTGGGAGATGATTTTGGTAGATGATGGCAGTACAGATAAAAGTCCAGAAGAACTCGAGAAACTTGCTCGCAAGGATCCGAAATTTGTACGCGTGGTTTTGCTACGGAGAAATTTTGGGCAGACGACTGCCATTGCTGCCGGGATTGACCATGCCGATGGAGAGATCATAGTGATGATGGATGCTGATTTACAGAACGACCCGCTTGATATCCCGGCTATGATCACCAAAATAGACGAGGGTTATGATGTAGTCAGTGGTTGGCGGCATGAGCGCAAGGATAAATTCCTTCTAAGGGTCATACCATCCCGAATTGCAAATGGCTTAATCTCCTGGGTGACCGGAGTCAGGCTACATGATTATGGCTGCACCTTGAAAGCTTACCGCCGTGAGGTAATTACTGGCTTCCGTTTGTATGGCGAGATGCACCGTTTCATCCCGGCTTATGCCGGGAGTGTGGGCGCCAGGATCATCGAAGTCAGGGTTAATCATCACCCGCGGAAATATGGGAAAGCCAAATACGGATTGGAACGGACGACCAAGGTTATCCTGGATTTGATGACGGTGAAATTTTTAATCTCCTTCGCCTCCAAACCCAATTATCTCTTTGGCGGCATCGGATTGATTCTGATGGCAATCAGTGTGATCATCGTTATCTTTCTGGTGATCAACCGTCTGGTAGCCGGGGAGCACATCGTACGTTCTCCATTGTTGCAGATGAGTGTCATGTTGTTCATTCTCGGTTCACAATCCATCCTGCTGGGTCTGATCGCGGAATTGTTGGTTCGCACTTATCATGAATCTCAGAAGAAAGCAACATACACCATCCGTCAGATGTTTAATGTGAAGAAGCACAAAGAATAATCAATCATCCCTGATATTATTACCAAGTGGTTCCTAAAGAAACCCCACCCAATCCACGATCAAAAACACCCCTGCTCCGCTGGCTTGGGACGGTAATTTCCTTTGCCTTATTGATTTATTTGCTCAGCAGGCAGGGATGGGCTGAAATCTGGTATGCGCTCAAGAGCATCTCACCACTCTACTTTGGTATTGCGATCGGATTGATGCTTATCTCGCGCTTGATGGTGTGCGGGCGCTGGTATACACTCCTCAAATCGGGTAGCCAACATATTTCGGTCTGGAATACCATCCGGCTGGTTTTTGCAGGTCTGTTCGCGTCGAACTTCCTGCCAACGACAATTGGGGGCGATGTGGTCCGATTAGCAGGGGCAGTTAAGGGAAAGCATGATGCATCTGTGATCACTGCCTCACTGGTAGCTGATCGATTAATCGGCATGGCGGGGATGGCATCCTTGCTGCCGATCGGGATCCCTTACCTTATGTCAGCAAAAGCTGCACTGTCACCCGGCGATGGGCCAGTACCCATATATGCATTGAGTTTTCTTGGAAAATTTACTCGTTTGCTTGGTAAAGTCAGGGATTTTCTTAACTCGACGGTTAAAGCATTACTGATCTGGATACACAAGCCATTTGCGCTCTTGATAGCCTTATTGTGGACCTATGGACACCAGGCAGCCCTTTTCACGACCGTATGGGTATTATTCCTGGGAATGAATCAGACGATTAGCTGGTGGGTAGTTGCGGGCTTATGGATTTTTAATTACTTCATCACACTTCTGCCGATTTCGATCAACGGCATGGGCGTCCAGGAATTAACGATCGCGTATGTCTATACCCGGTTTGGTGGCGTCTCTCCTGACTCGGGGTTGGTACTTGCCGTCATCATGAGGGCGCTCTATCTGATAGCCAGTCTGCCGGGTGTATTTACCCTGTCGGAAATATTGAATTCTGGGAAACCACGAGCTGGGAATAAAACTCCGACCGGCAGCTTTCCCCGGCATTAATACCCTCAAAAGATAGTAAAATCACTGCCATGAATAAAAGCGGTGAAATTCAACTCACCAATTTCAGACGCATCCTGCTGATGTCGTTGTTCCTTTGTGTATATGCACTGGTTGACCGCTTTCCACAATATTATGGTATGGGATCCTTATTGGGGCGTTTCTCGGGGACACGTTTGATCCAGATCAGCCCTGTAATGATTGTCGCCTTTGTGGATATCTTGTTGCTCATATTGAGCTATTCAGGAAAACAATCGCAACTCCTGAGATTTGTAAATGCAATCCCTTTGTTACTGCGAAGGTTGGGAGCGATCAACTGGTTGATGTTTGCCGGGATTGCACTGGTATTTCCGGTGCTTGTCCTTTCTACTATATCGCCGGATTTTGACCTCATGCTATCGCGGATCTGGATATTCGGGCATTTGATCCTCCTGGGCTCGCTATTTCTATGGGCAGCAACCAATCAGGTCGGTGATCTGATAGTTGTCGCAATCACAGCAATGGTTTTTGCCATGGTGGAGCGGTTGGCTCTTTTTATACCTGAAATCAGCGCTCAAATGACTTCATTGGGATGGTCAGAGGCAAGCCGGTACTATTACGCTTCCTTGTTCTTTTCCAAGTCCATTTACGGATCGACTGCACCGCTGACCAGTTTGCACCCCACAAGATACTTGCTACAGTCGGTGCCGTTTTTGATTCCCGGTTTGCCTTTATGGGTCCACCGGGCGTGGCAAGTGTTCTTGTGGATAGCGCTTCCACTGACTGGCAGCCTGCTCATTGTCCGAAGACTGAAAATAAAATCAATCCTGATTCCTACCCTGGTCGTAATATGGGGCTACCTTTTCCTGAACCAGGGACCGGTTTATTATCACCTGATGGTTTGTGTGATTATCGTGGCTGCTGGATTCTCGATCGATAAACCGTATAAATCACTGGCGATGGTTATTCTGGCTTCCATCTGGGCTGGAATCAGCAGAATCAACTGGTTCCCCGTTCCCGGTTTCCTTGCAGTGTTTTTCTATATCCTTGAGATTCCTCATTTTGGTAGAAGTTTCTGGCGCTATTGGCTCTGGCCGATGATCTGGGTGGTTTCGGGTCTGATCACCGCCTTTCTTTCTGAAGCTGCCTATGTAGTGATCTCCGGTAACCCTGCCGAAAATTTTGGAACAAGCTTTACCTCCTCATTGCTCTGGTATCGTCTATATCCAAATATCACTTACCCCAATGGCATTCTTCTATCAATCCTTATTGTTTCATTACCGGCGGTTTCGCTTATTTTGATCAAACTGATCTGCGCACGAGGAGCTTTGCACTTCGAAAGGGCGATGGCATTTGGCGCCATTCTCTTGGTTTTCTTTATCGGCGGGATTGTAGTGAGTGTAAAAATAGGCGGGGGTAGCAACCTCCATAACCTGGATGCATTCCTGGTCTTCCTGATGGTCGTGGTTGTTTATTTGTTCTTTGACCGGGTCAACCCCGAGTCCGTAGTAAAGAAGCCCTGGAGAACCACCCACTGGATCGCGACAGCCATACTGTTATTTTTCCCAATCATCAGTGTCATCCAGACAGATTCACAGATCATCCGATTTGATAATAACCCTGTTCAGCAAGACCTTGATAAGCTGCAGGATATCATTGATTCAACCCCGAAAACGGATGGTGAAATCCTGTTTATTTCACAGCGCCATTTCATGACTTTTAAATATGTAACTGGCGTAGAACTGGTTCCTGATTATGAGAAAGTATTCCTGATGGAGATGGCGATGGCGGGCAATCAGTCCTACCTGAACCAATTTGAGAATGATCTCAAAGAACACCGCTTTTCACTGATCATCTCTGAGCCATTGGCCATGGTTATTAAAGGTGAACAGGATGTCTTTTTTGAAGAAAATAACGCCTGGACGACCCGTGTCACCGCACTGATTCGCAAGTATTATCATGAAACCGTGAACCTGCCGAATGCTTTGATCGCCGTATCCGAACCCATATCCTTGTCAGGAAAGTGATCACATATGTACTGGCTGATTACATTTGACCCACTGGCAATAGCCCTGTACTTTTTGGAATCTCTTGTTTGGATGGTGGGGGGCTGGTTGATCATTCGTCATGCCTTCCGGCTGCGAAGCACAGAAAGATTGATCACCGGGATTGCGACAGGGTTTCTCCTGTTCATAGGATTATCGAATCTCTTCGCCCATAGTATTCCGGTCTACTGGGCTTTTTGGGCATCTGCAATCCTGATCCTGCTTTTTGGGGTAATGATTGCCTGGCGAGGGAAGGAACGCCCCTGGTTTGATAAGGAGGACCTGAAAAGTTGGCCGCAAATCCTGGCGCTTGCTATACTGACCTGGTTTTTCTTTTCGATCCAATTGGGATTGGGATTGTTTGATGACTTTGAACAATTACCGATGGTATCGATCATGGGAACGGGAGATATACCACCCCATTTCTATCTGGATCCGGACTTTTTCTTTGCCTATCATTATGGCTTGCAGGTGTGGGCGGCCAGTTTAATCAATCAGGCACGGTTGTTACCCTGGAGCGCCTGGGATCTGACGAAGGCTTTTGCGATAGCCCAGACCCTCGTTTTAGGCTGGGTTTATGTCAAGCGTCTTACTCGTAGTGGTCTGGCGGCCTGGCTGGGCACGATACTTCTGACATTTGCAAGCGGCACACGCTGGTTGTTCCTGTTTTTCCCCTACTCAACCCTGATAAAAATTCAGGAAGATTTACGGCTGGTGAATAGTGCGACGGACATTGGTAACGAGTTTGCCACCGTCATCGCCAGCCCAATGGCAATGGCAGGTCAGGGACTTGTCCCATATATTTTTGCATATCACAACGGTATATTTACACCAGTTATTTCCGTGCTGGGGCACTCCGGCGCCATACCGTACATCATCGCACTGGTCCTTCTCTTATTGGTTTCACGAGCTCAAATCGGATTTGCTGCAATGCTGGTTCTTTCCATGATTTTTGGTGTGATGGCATTGGGCGCAGAGAACCTGTTTACTTTTGTGTGGATCTCGCTGGCAATTATCCTTGTGGTTACCTTCATTCGCCATCGCAAGAAGCCGATAAGCATTCCACCCCGCCAATATCTTTACTGGGGGGGAGTTGTATTCATCAGTGCTCTATTAAGTGCATTCCAGGGCGGATTTATCACCGAAACAGTACGAGGGCTTCTGGTTAGATTCATGGGAGATTCTGCCACACTGAGCAGCAATGTGTATGAGTTCTCGTTGCGGTGGCCACCAGGGCTTTATACATCACATTTGGGCGTTTTATCCATCTTCAAACCGTTGGAATTATTGACTCTGATCATGGAACTGGGACCGACTCTTTTCTTGGGCCCGCTGGCAGTTTATTACTCGATCCGTTGCATCAAACGGGGTGATTGGCTGCCAGCCAGCCTTGGCTTCGGTGCAGTACTGTTGATCCTGTTCCCCTTCCTGGTTGCCTATGGGGTCGATCGCTCGACGACCCGTCTTCCGGCGACTGGCTTGTGGCTGTGGTTGGTACTTTGTATCCCACTTCTTTGGCGGGCGGCAGTATCGCGTGGACGGTTGATTCGCGACCTGGTGATGATATTTTATGGATTGTCTGTGTTTGGTGCGATCATCATCTTTGGGGTTCAAATGACCTCCATGCCCAATCCCCAGAATACCTATTTTATTAATCCGGCGGATGCCCGCTTTGCCAGGATGTATTATGACAAGTTCCCGGCTGGAACTCAGATCCTGGATAAAACGCCTTATCGTGCCGTAACTATCTTTGGCAGGGCGGTCAAAGCTTATGAGTCCGTTTATGATCCATTGCCAGGCTGGCCTGAGCTGATCAGTGACCCCGACCCGGATAAGGTCCTTGCGGCCGGGTATCAATACATCTATATGGATCAGAACTGGTGGGCGACAATCTCACAAACGACACGCGACAAGTTGGAATTTGGATGTGCGACCTATGTGGGCGAACCCGAATATTACAAAACAAGCGCACGCTGGTTGATTGATTTATCGGGTTGTCGGTAAATCCGTTACCACTTGACGCATAATTATTCCGGTTTATAATTCAGCAGTTGAATATTGAAACGAGTCAATACGTGGAAAATACCCGCGATCTTATCATTTTGGAGCAAATTGAACAGAACCCGGATGCCACCCAGGCATCGTTGGCCGGGAACATGGGTGTTGCGGTTGGAACGATCAATTGGCATCTGAAGAGGCTGATCAACAAGGGTTATGTTAAAGTTAAACGAGCTGAGCGTAAAAAATTGCGATATATCATTACACCAGAGGGTATTTCTCTACGCGCGCGTTTAACCATTGACTACATCCAAAACCAATTCAGCCTTTATCGGATTACCCGCCAAAAAGTCCATGCTCTCTTAACCCAGGTTCAATCAGAAGGGGATACCCGGGTGCGTTTGATAGGCGACGGGGATGTCGCTGATGTTTGCCGGCTCACCTGCCTGGAGCAGTCGGTTCCAATCGTCGACGACCCCTCCGCCCCAACAATCGTAGTCCAGGGTTTGAAAGTGTATTTGGAAGGTATGCATGGTCAAACCTGAGTTAAAGCATGTGATCGTCACTGGCGGAGCCGGATATATCGGCTCGATGCTGACTGCCGAGTTGTTACGGCAGGGATATCGGGTCACTGTGATCGATGATCTATTGTTCGGGGGTGAATCTTTGATGGGATTTGTCAAGCATTCCGGTTTTAATTTTATCAAAGGGGATGTCAGCGAACCCGGCATCCTGCGGCAGGCGCTGAAAACGGGTTGGGTAAAACCCACGGTTGTCGTTCATCTTGCGGCGATCGTTGGTTTTCCAGCCTGTCAGGCAATTGGAAAACAGGCTGCTTATCACTACAATGTGGACGCTGTTGAGCGGGTCTATGATCAGGCAGAAGCGATTGGGGTTGATACTTTCATTTTTTCATCAACTTACAGTGTGTATGGACAGTCAGAGGATATTAAAACACTTGATGAAGACGCGCAACTTCACCCTCACTCGTTGTATGCTGAAACCAAGATCGCAGCTGAACAGTGGTTAACCACGCAGGCAGGTGGGAAAGATCCAAGGCCGCTCATTTTCAGGCTAGCCACGTTGTATGGCATCTCGCCACGTACACGTTTCGACCTGATCATCAATCAATTTGTTCTGGATGCGTTTTTAACCCGTACGTTGACTATCTATCAACGCGGATATACCCGCTCGTTCATCCATGTATTTGACGTTGTGAGAGGTTTGATAGCGGGTATGCAGTCCAGTCCAGCCAATCTGCCGGATTTTATCTACAACCTTGGCACCGATGACGGAAATTACACCAAGGATGAGATCGTGACGCTCATCATAAAACGTTTTCCGGATATTGATATAACCTACAAAGACCTGTCTTTTGGCGGCGATATGCGCGATATTCACGTTTCTTTCGAACGCCTGAAAAAAGCATTAGATTTCAAAGCCAGTCTTACGGTTGACGACGGCATTCGTGAGCTGACTCAGGCACTGAAATACGGGCTGATCAGCAATCCGTTGGATAGACGTTACAGGAACTCAGATCTGATTGTAAAGTGAGGTAAAAACCACATGCTTGATACAAATTTCTGGAACGATAAAAAGGTGGTTGTAACTGGAGGGGTTGGTTTTTTGGGTAATTTCGTAATTCGCAAGCTTAAAGACCGCGGCGTAAAGAACATCTTTATTCCCACCATTGAAGAATACGATCTGGTCCAGCCTGAGGCGATTGACCGACTTTTTAATACTGCGAAACCGGATGTGATTATTCACCTGGCTGCACACGTCGGTGGGATTGGAGCCAACCGCGAGCACCCGGCGGAATTCTTTTATGACAATCTGATGATGGGTGTCCAACTTATCCATCAGGCATGGAAACACAACGTTCAAAAATTTGTTGCCATCGGTACGGTTTGTGCTTATCCAAAGTTTACGCCGGTCCCTTTTAAAGAAGAAGATTTATGGAATGGGTACCCCGAAGAGACGAATGCCCCTTATGGTTTGGCAAAAAAAATGCTTCTGGTACAGGCGCAGGCATACCGCCAGCAATATGGTTTTAATACCATTTTCCTCCTGCCCGTTAATCTCTACGGACCTGGCGACAACTTCAATCTTCAAACCTCTCATGTCATCCCGGCCTTGATTCGCAAGTGTATCGAAGCGCAGTTGACTCGAGAAAAAGAGCTGGTTGTATGGGGCGACGGCTCACCGACCCGTGAATTTATATATGTTGAGGATGCTGCTGAGGCCATTGTATCAGCAACCGAAAAATACGACGGTCCAGAGCCGGTAAATCTCGGGTCGGGACATGAAATCAGTATTAAAGACCTGGCAGAATTGATTGCAAAACTAACCGGGTTCGCCGGGAAAATTGTTTGGGACACTTCCAAGCCTAACGGGCAGCCGCGACGTTGCCTGGACACCTCGCGAGCCGAAAAAATTTTTGGTTTCCGCGCCCAGGTCGGATTTGATGAGGGTCTCAAACGGACAATCGATTGGTATCGCACTCCGCGGAAATAAAACCGGCAGGAAATGATGCCTGATCTATCGACCATTCATATTCGACCAACACGCGGTTGGGCAGCCCTCAACCTGAAAGACCTCTGGCTGTATCGCGAATTGGTCTTTTTCCTGACTTGGCGTGATATTAAGGTGCGCTACAAGCAAGCTGTGCTGGGTATTGCCTGGGCGGTTCTGCAACCGCTATTAACGATGGTTATTTTCAGTTTTATTTTTGGTAACCTGGCAAAACTGCCATCTGATGGGATACCCTATCCATTGTTCAGTTACGCGGCCGTTCTTCCATGGCAGTTATTCTCGAGCGCTTTGCAACGCTCGAGTGTCTCTCTGGTAGGGAATGCCAACCTGCTCACGAAAATCTATTTCCCACGGCTGATCATCCCCTTCTCCGCTGTTATGGCTTCGTTGGTTGACTTTGGCATTGCTTTTTTGGTGATGATCGGTTTGATGATTTACTATCAGGTATGGCCAACCCTCTTAATGTTGTGGGTCATCCCTCTGACGTTGTTTGCGTTGATTACCGCCCTGGCTGTCAGCCTGTGGCTCTCAGCCTTGAACGTTCTCTACCGTGACGTCCAACACATGATCCCATTTCTTACGCAATTCTGGATGTATGCCTCGCCGGTGGCCTATTCAGCCACCCTCATCCCCACCGGTGCCTGGCGTATCATCTATGGACTAAACCCCATGGCTGGGGTGATCCAGGGTTTCCGCTGGGCTTTGCTTGGAGCTCAACCGCCTGATATTTTACTGGCAGCCTCCATCGCAATTGTCCTGATCCTGTTGGTCACAGGCCTGTTCTACTTCAGGCGGATGGAAAAAACCTTCGCCGACATAGTTTAGACAATGAGTGAAATCGCCATTCGCGTTCAGGAAGTATCAAAAAAATACCGCATCGGCCTGTTACAAACGCGTAACGACACCTTGCGGGATGTGATCGTTTCTTCCTACAATCGAGCTACACGGCGTGGCAATAAAGAGCAGCCGCTCAATGAAATTTGGGCGCTCAAAGACCTATCCTTCGAGGTCAACCAGGGTCAACTGCTGGGTATTATCGGCAGGAATGGTGCTGGGAAAAGCACATTGCTCAAGATCCTGTCGCGTGTCACGGAGCCAACCGAGGGATCCATCGATATACATGGTCGGGTCGGTTCCTTGCTGGAGGTCGGGACGGGATTCCACCCGGAATTGACCGGGCGCGAGAATATTTTTCTCAACGGTGCCATCCTGGGAATGAAAAAGCGTGAGATTGCTGAGAAGTTTGATGCCATTGTGGAGTTCTCTGAGGTCGGACAATTCATTGATACACCGGTCAAACGATATTCCAGCGGTATGTACCTGAGATTGGCTTTTGCTGTAGCGGCACATCTTGAACCTGAGATCCTGGTCGTCGATGAAGTTCTGGCGGTGGGGGATGCTGAGTTCCAACGCAAGTGCCTGGGCAAGATGAGCGATGTTGCCCAACAAGGACGGACGGTTCTATTCGTCAGCCACAATATGTCTGCCATATTACGACTTACCCAGGAAACCATCGTGCTCGAGAAGGGCAAAATGCTGATGCGAGCTCCCTCGCCACAAGCAGTCGATTATTACCTGTCCTCCGGATTTTCCCAATTGGGTGAGCGCACCTGGGCTGCGGATGAAATCCCTGCGAGTTCCGCCCCATTCAGCCCGGTTGCATTGCGTGTTAAAAATGCACAAGGAAAAATATCTGACTCACTTCGGTCCACTGAACCCATTACATTGGAGGTCGAATACTCACTGAGCAGTGCCGTAACCGGGCTCAGGGTTGGTGTCTACCTGCTTTCTACCCGTGGTGAGCTTGTCTTCACCTCATTTGATACCGACGAGGGGGAACTATACGAGAAGTATCCGACCCGGGCTGCAGGGCATTACATCAGCCGCTGCACGATCCCGGCTGATCTCTTGAACGAAGGGCGATTCGTGCTGGGAATGAACGCCAGCTCATTCAGGGTGAAGCGCTACTTCCAGGACGAACAGGCGCTTACCTTCTCGGTGGATGCCGCCGGTGCGCCAGGTACGCAATGGCCGGAGCCACGTCTCGGGCCGATTCGCCCACGGATCCAATGGAAGATTGACAAGGTTAAAAAATGAGCTTGATCCGGAAAAACGCCATCAAGGATATTCTTAATGGCATTCCTTATGCCCCGGATCTGTATTGGCGCGTCCGCGGGAAAGAACTGTCTACCGGGTCGCGTTTCTCGCTGGAATACCTGCGCCGGGAGTTGCCTGGCATCACCGCACAGGTAAAGCCATTTGCTGATGCCGCCAAGGTCGGGAAAAAGGTGTTCCTGTTTGCCAATCTCCATTATTGGATCGAGCATGCCGCGCTGTTGGGGAATGCATTGGCGGGTTTGGGGCACCAGGTTACCCTGGGATACCTGCCCTACAGCGATTGGCAGAAACCGGTCCACACCTTCGACTTGCGCCGTCAAAACTTATATGCCCGTGATGTGCTTACAACAGCCCAGCCTTATTTAAAATCCCTTTCACTGCTTGATCTGCCACCTGATAAAAATAGACTGCCAGACGAATTGGAGGAGGCAGTGCGCGAAGTCTCCATTTATGACAGTCAATACACGCTACAAGTCGAAGATATTGATCCTCGGGATCCTGTCTTTCTGATGCGTCAGGAACGCAACCACCAGTCAGCCGCGGTTGTCTATTCGTGGTTAAAAAAGAATCCACAGGACGTGGTCATCGTACCCAACGGGACCATCCAGGAGCTGGGCGTCATTTACCGGGTCGCACGCTATCTAAAAATTCCAACCACAAGTTACGAATTTGGCGAACAGCGGGAACGCATCTGGTTGGGTCAGAACTCGGAGATTATGCGCCAGGATACAGATGCATTGTGGAAGTCACGTAAGGCACGTCAAATAGATGATAAACAGCGTGCACGCATTGAGGCATTGTATCGCGCCCGCGAAGGGGGACAGCGTTGGGAAAATTTTGCACGTTTATGGCAGGGCATTTCTCCCCAGGGTGGGAATAAAATCCGCGAGATCCTGGGCCTGGATGGTCGACCGGTTGTGTTGATCTCCACCAATGTGATCGGAGATAGTCTCACTTTGGGAAGGCAGGCATTCACAACTGGTATGACTGAGTGGTTGGTGAAAGTGCTTCAATACTTTTCCGCTTCACCAAAAGTGCAGGTGGTCATTCGAGTACATCCTGGAGAGATCCTCACCCGCGGAACATCCGTTGTGGATATTGTCAGGGAAATACTCCCTGATTTGCCGTCCCATATGCATCTGGTTGGACCGCGGGAAAAGATAAACACCTACGATATTATGCAAATTACCGATCTGGGATTGGTCTATACCACAACTGTTGGCATGGAAATGGCAATGCATGGCATACCGGTGCTGGTCACCGGTTTAACCCATTACCGGGGGCGTGGATTTACCATCGATCCCGTCTCTTGGGATGAATACTTCGGGACTCTTGGGAAAATCCTAAAGACACCGAAAAAATTTCGTCTGACCCAGGCACAGGTAAACCTCGCATGGCAATATGCCTATTATTTCTTTTTTGAGTTTCCCCAACCCTTCCCCTGGCACCTGGTCAAAGTCTGGGATGATTATCACGAGCGACCCATCCGGCGGGTCCTTAGCGACGAAGGTCAGGATAAATACGGCAGGACATTTGACTATCTGGTTGGCGAAAAACTCGACTGGAATGCTGTTTGATTGACGATATCATCATGACGACATCTGAAAACGAGCAGGCAATAAAACAGGAAGTGCAATCTTTCTACGACCGTGTGGGCTGGAAGGAGGTCGCTGAAGGGGTTTATCAGAATGCGCGTTTCGAAGACCTGCGACCGGTATCCAAAGAGTATATTCATCGCTGCCATTTGAGAGCAGGATCATTCCTGGCTAAAAGCGGACGATTCCTCCTCGATGCGGGTTCCGGACCGATCCAGTACCCTGAGTATTTGACCTACTCGGAAGGATACACTTACAGAGTTTGTGTTGATATCTCTCCCGTAGCTTTGGGCGAAGCCCGCCGGCGGATAGGCAGTCGGGGATTATTCATCATAGCAGACGTGTCTGCACAACCATTCCGCAAAGAAGTTTTCGAAGGTGTGGTTTCATTGCACACCTTGCATCATCTGCCAGTCAGCAATCAGCAATCCGGATACCTCGAACTGTGGCGAGTATTAGCGCCTGGCAGAAACGCGGTGATTGTCAATGGTTGGACAGATGCGCCATTAATGCGTCGGTTGGAGTTCCTGGTTAAAATCATGGAACGGGTGCAAAACCGCAAGGTTAATAGGAAGCAACAGCAACTAGTAATAAAGGCGGATCGAAAAACGGCAGAACCAGTGGAAGAACCAGCCGGGACGTACGTTCAAAAATTTACACCGACTCGGCTTAAGGAAATACTTGGGAAACGTATCCCTTATGATATCCGATGCTGGCGCAGTGTCAGCGTCAGATTCCTAAGAGCGGTCATCCACCCAAGCCTGGCAGGCAGATTGACTCTGCGGCTGCTTTTCTGGCTTGAAGATCATTTTGCATATTTTTTCGGTGTGGCAGGTCAGTACCCGCTGATCATCTTGAAGAAATCTGAGTGAGATTGGAGAAAGCTATGGATTGGAATGACAAAGTCGTCTTGGTGACCGGTGGGACCGGTTCATTCGGAAGAAAGTTTGTTAAGGTAATGCTCAAGGAAATTCACCCGGCAAAAATTATCGTTTACAGCCGGGATGAATACCAACAATGTATGGTTGAGCATCGAACAGATTAAGAAGATGATCTCGCCCATTGATTACAATCTCGACCAGGGAATGGTGGAATGAAGAAGGTTCTGATCACCGGTGCGAGCGGTTTGCTGGGAGTAAATCTGGCATTGACAGCCCAAACCCTCGGGTATGAGGTGATCGGTGTGACCCTGGAAAGAGGGATCCATGGGACGCCATTTGAGCTCCTGCGGATGGACCTCACAAAACCAGGGGTGGTACAAGAATTGATCCGTAATAAACGACCGGATGTAATCATTAATTGTGTGGCACTGACGGATGTGGACCGCTGCGAGCAAATTCCTGAGGAGGCAGAGCAAGTCAATGCAATCCTACCCCAACAAATAGCAACGGAAACATGCCGCCTGGGTATCAAGCTTGTTCAAATTTCAACCGATGCGGTTTTTGATGGGAAGCGTGGTAACTACACCGAAGATAACCCTCCCTCACCTCTGAATACTTACGCCTCCACTAAGCTTGCGGGTGAAGGTGCGGTTCTTGAGACTGACCGCCAGGCGCTGGTTTGCCGGGTAAATTTTTATGGATGGAGCATCTCCGGGCATCGCAGTTTGGCGGAATGGTTTTACAATAAACTATCCGCCGGTGAATCCATCAAGGGCTTTACCGATGCCCTTTTCAGCCCGCTACTGGCCACCGATCTGGCGGCGATCATTTTAAAACTGATCGAGCATGACAGCCGTGGGATATTCCATGTGGTCAATCCACAAAGCATCACCAAGTATGATTTTGGTGTGGCTATAGCGAAACAGTTTGATTTTGATCTTTCACTGATCACACCCGCCAGCATTTTTGATGCTGGGATGCTGGCGGCACGATCTCCTAAATTGAATTTAAACCCGGCCAAATTGCTAGCAGAACTAAGCGAGGATCTGCCGGATCATGACACTGAAATTGTCCGATTTCACCGGCAATATCTGGATGGATACCCCGAACAACTTAAAGGGTATTCAACAATGAATGCATGACGTATTTGTTGTTTGAAGAACCGACCATGGAGGTGGTTTATGAATACACGATTGTCTGAACAAAAAGAGTATTCTCCCTCGAGGAAGTACCGCTGGGTAACTACCTGTCTGATCATTGCATTGGCAGCTCTCTCTTGTGAATTGCCAGCCGGAATAATACCCACAAGTCCCCCGGCCGCCATTCCAACCTCGACGTTGTATGTTATCAATACGCTACCAATAGAGACTTTGGCTGTGTCTCCAACAACCGAGCCAACTATTTCCCCAACGGATACACCAACCGTTACTGCGACGGTTTCGCAACCAACCCTGGTGGAAATCCTGCCTGTCATTCCTAACCTGGTAACCCAAGCATTAACCCCACTGCCGCCGATTATCACCGAAACCAGTCTTTCCTCTCTTGCGATTCTCACATCCATACAGGCACACGATAACCGCACTGCCAGTGTGGCTTTTTCACCCGATGGGCTATATCTGGCGACCGGTGCCTATGATACGGAAGCCAAGGTCTGGTCAACCAGCTCCTGGACCCAAACGTACCGATTCCAGGGACATGCGTTTTCTGTGTTCCAAGTTGCTGTTTCCTCCGACAGCACCCGGTTGGCAACTGCTTCCAATGATGGCACTGTGAAAATATGGAATTTGAAAACCGGAAAGTTGAATAAAACCTTGACTGGGTTTGACTCAACAGTTCACAGTGTGGCTTTCACGCCAGCCGGCGATGTTTTGGTCGCTGGAGCGGGTGACGGTAAGATCCACATATTCAATACAACGACCTGGGGTAGAATACGCCAACTGGCAGGTCATCATCAGGCAGTCAACAGCGTGGCTTTTTCCAACGACGGAATATTATTGGCTTCGGTATCTGATGATGGTACCTTACGAATCTGGCAGATGCCTGATGGCGCCATGCTGCGCACCATGGTGGTTGAAAATATTGCAGTCCATTCCGTCGATTTTTCACCGGATGCAAAGACCGTGGTAGCAGCTTATGGAGACACTCAAATCCGATTGTGGGATGTGGTTAGCGGACAATTGATCCGAACGTTGAGTGGTCATACCAAGACAGTCCCTTCTGTGTCTTATTCACCTGATGGGTCGCTAATTGTCAGTGGATCGATGGATAAAACCGTCCGATTCTGGCGAGCAGCGGATGGTGTCTATCTGGCCGAATATAAGGGAGTGGATTCGAGTGTGTTATCGGTTGCATTCTCATATGCACAGGATAAATTGGCAATCGGCTATTTTGATGGTTCTGTTGCAGTCATTGGTCTAACCGTTCATTAGAAGGTTATTATGGATATTAAAATCGGTAATCACATTATCGGTGACGCACATCCCGCCTACTTTATTGCTGATATATCAGCCAATCATGACGGAGATCTAGAGCGGGCAAAGGCGCTGATCCACCTTGCAAAAAACGCCGGTGCTGACGCAGCCAAGTTCCAAAACTTCCGTGCTGAAAAAATCGTTTCAGATTACGGTTTTAAGGCGTTGGGCAACCAGCTATCTCACCAGGCAACCTGGAAGAAGTCGGTGTTTGAGGTCTACAAGGATGCCTCGTTGCCTTTCGAATGGACCCCCGTTCTAAAAGAAGAATGCGATAAGGCCGGGATAGATTACTTCTCAGCGCCATACGATTTTGAAGCGGTGGATATGCTGGAGCCATACGTCCCGGCACATAAAATAGGCTCGGGTGATATCACCTGGCTGGAGATGCTGGAGCATATTGCCCACAAAGGGAAACCCGTCATATTATCAACCGGCGCTGCCGATATCGGCGATGTTCAGCGGGCTGTCCATGCGATTTTACCGATCAACCGACAACTGGTTGTTTTGCAATGCAATACCAACTACACCGCAAGTTTGGAAAACTTTAACCATATTCACCTGCGGGTACTGAATACTTACCGGGTCATGTTCCCGGATGTTGTGATTGGCCTATCCGATCATTCTGCCGGCCATGCTGCTGTGCTTGGCGCAGTGACATTGGGAAGTCGGGTAATCGAGAAGCATTTCACCGATGATACCCGTCGAAATGGGCCGGATCATCCGTTTTCGATGACACCGCAAACTTGGCGCGAAATGGTCGATCGGACGCGCGAACTGGAAAGAGCAATGGGGTCGGCAGACAAGATGATTACAGGCAACGAACTGCAGACCGTGGTTGTGCAGCGCCGTTGTCTCAGGGCTGCGCGAGACATCCGGGCTGGTGAGATTTTCACACGCGTCATGATCGATGTGCTGCGACCTGCCACGACCGGAGCCATCATGCCCTACGAGATTGATCAATTGATCGGCAAACGAGCAACAGTTGATTTGAAGAGCGGCGAGGAATTACGCTGGACTCAAATCGGAGAGTAGTGCGAGTACTTTACTTTTATCGTGATGATACAGTCCACGATCGCCGCTTTATGGATGCCCTTGGCAACCAACCGGTGGATGTCATCGCGTTGCGTCTCGAAAACCGCGTCAAGATTATGGATAGTTGGAAACCGCCGGGAAATGTGAGTCTGATCTCCTGGTCCCGGACCGAAAAACCATTCCGTTGGTCTTACCTATCATTGTTTATGAAGGAAATGAAGAGGCTCACTCGCGATAACAATCCCGATGTCATCCATGCCGGACCGGTCGATCTATGCGGCTACCTGGCTGCGCGGAGTGGATTCAAACCGCTGGTCGCGATGTCATGGGGCTATGATCTACTGGTTAATGCAGAAAAAAAATTCTTCAGCAGGAACCGGATTAGATACACACTGGACCGGACGGCAATTCTGATTGGAGACTGTGCGGCTGTCAGTGATAAAGCCAGCCGTTATGGTTTTCCTGCTGAGAGGATCATCACATTTCCCTGGGGTGTCGATCTGAATACATTTCGGCCGGGCTCCGGGGAGAAAGTCCGCAAAGGATTAGGTTGGGCAGATAAGATCATCCTGCTATCCACGCGTTCCATGGAAAAACTGTATGGCTGCGATGTTTTGGTGGAGGCATTTATTGATGCCGCCAATAGAGATGACCGTCTGTGCCTGTTAATGCTCGGGAACGGTTCCCAGAAAAACCACCTGATGCAAAAGGTCACATCTGCCGGGAAAAATGACCGAGTTAAGTTTATCGGCTCTATTCCCGAAACAGAAATCACCCAATACTTCCAGGCGAGTGATATCTACATCAGTGCATCACACAGCGATGGCAGTTCGGTGTCTCTACTGCAGGCGATGGCTTGTGGTGTTGCACCGCTTGTTTCAGATATCCCCGGCAATCGGGAATGGGTGATACCAGATCATAATGGCTGGCTTTTTGAAGATGGCAATAGCACGGCTCTGTCTGCTTTGATGTGCCAGACTGCCCGTTCCCCTCAATTACGTTCCCAATATGGTAAAACAGCTCGCCTGATTGTTCAAAAACGGGCAGATTGGGAAGTAAATAGCAGGAAGCTGGGGGATGCTTATAAACAGGCCATGAATTATCAGCTTGGGCTTGTGGAGAAGTCATGCTAACAGATAAACATGGCACGATTGCCATTATTCAGGGACGTATGTCTTCCAGTCGCCTGCCGGGAAAGATCCTCATGGATATAGGTGGTGAACCCATGCTGATCCGGGTGGTCAGCCGTGTGAGGCGTTCCCATTACATCAATCAGGTTGTTGTGGCGACCACGAATGACCCGAGCGATGACCCGGTTGAAACCCTGTGCAATTCGAGAGGGATCCCGGTCTATCGCGGCAGCCTGTTTGACGTCCTTGATAGATTTTATCAGGCAGCGCTGTTGTTCAATGCCGCGACGGTTATCCGTGTGACCGCGGATTGTCCACTCATTGATCCAGATGAAATTGACCATGTTGTGCATCAGTTCAACGAACATAAGGTGGATTTTGCAACCAACCGGCTGCCCCCACCCTGGAAGCGGACTTACCCGATCGGATTGGATACCGAGGTGTGTAAATTCGAGGTATTGGAGCGCACCTGGCGGGAAGCCAAGGATCCACATCAGCGCGAACATGTCATGCCGTATATCTACGAAGAAAACGGGAGGTTTAAGGTTTTGGTGATCGACCACCCGGTCGATTACGGCGCGATGCGCTGGACGGTTGACACGCCACAGGATTTGGAAGTCATTCGACTTATTTATGAGCATTTTTCGAACCAGGATTATTTTTCATGGCTGGAAGTACTTGACTTGTATGAGCGACAGCCCGAACTTACCAGAATGAACGACAATGTGAACCACAACCCCTTTTATGCGGTGGATGATCGGATGAAAGAAAAAGGGCAATGGCACCGCTCATAACCATCTTCTCAGCCCCCAAGCCGTTCACCAACCCGCATATCGCAATTATCCAGAACAATGCGATCAATTCCTGGGTTCACCTCGGGAGCGAAGTGGATATTCTGTTGATTGGTGAAGAAGATGGGTTAGCGAATGCTGCTAAAAAAGCCGGGATACGCGTGATCAGAAAAGTCTCGCGTAATCAACATGGCACGCCGCTGGTCAGTTCGATCTTCCGGTTGGCGCGCGAAAATTCAACCAGCCCATTATTGGCTTATGTAAACGCAGATATCCTGCTGACACCTGATTTTGTAAGTGTGGCAAGGAACGTAATGCGTCAGGCAGAAGAATTCCTCATTGTCGGGCGGCGTTGGGATCTGGACCTGTCTGAGCAGTTAGACTTCTCTGATAAGTGGGTCAGTAATCTCGAAACCCTGATAAAGACCAAAGCCCGTCTTCATCCGTCTGGCGGTAGTGACTACTTCATCTTTCCGCGCGTTTCTTATCAAGCAATGCCCGATCTGGTTATCGGCAGAGCAGGTTGGGATAACTGGATGATCTACGAAGCCAGGCGCAGTGGCTGGCGGGTTGTGGATGCGTCTCAGTCCTATAAGGTGGTTCACCAACAGCACGATTATTCTCACCTGCCTGGTGGAAAACCACATTATCGCCTGCCTGAATCTGATGAAAACGTGAGGTTGGCTGGTGGTCGGCATGCCATCTACACGCTTGAGGATGCCAATTGGTTGTTGAAGGATGGTCATTTGGTGAAGGCACCACTGACCTGGAAGAAGTTTTGGCGTGAAATCGAAATAGCCCCTGCCACTAAAATGAAAAGCAATCCCGGCGCGCGTTTATCATATGCTCTATTTCACCCAATACGGACATATTGGCGATTCCGGGTTTACTTTAGTGAGTCCCGAAAGAGAAGGAAGAAATAACGGATATTTACCTGTGGTAAGATATACCGCTTAATTTAAAGAAAGCGCGAAACAGTATGCGAGTTGGACAAAACCCTGCCAAATTTGTGAAGGATGTAAAAAAACCGGAGCGGATCACGGTTGCAGTCTTGACCTATGTTCCATTCATCAGTGGCTATTATGCCGAGGCGTTGGATGTCATCAAACTTTGTCTTGACAGTTTGATCGCCAACACTGATGTGCCGCATGATCTTATGGTTTTTGATAATGGGTCATGCCTTGAGGCTCAGGATTATCTGCGGGGGTTAAAAGATAATGGGGATATCCAGTACTTGTTGCTTTCAGATAAAAACCTTGGCAAGGGGGGAGCCTGGAATATCCTGTTATCTGGCGCACCGGGTGAAATTATTGCCTACACGGATAGTGATGCTTATTTCTATTCGGGGTGGCTTTCCCGTAGTGTTCAATTGCTTGAAACCTATCCCCGCGTGGGTATGGTCACAGCACGGCCATTCCGCCAGAATGAAGCCTGGAATACCAACACTGTGAAATGGGCAGAAAAAACCCGTGGCGTAAAAGTGGAGCGCGGAGAATTCATTACCTGGGAGGATTTCTGGGATTTTGTGCGCAGTCTGGGAAACTCGGAAGAACAGGCCCGGGAATGGTATGAAACCAGCCAGGATATTCGCCTGACTTATAAAAACGTCCCGGCGATCATTGGCTCCAGTCATTGGCAGTTCACGGCATGGAAAAAGACACTGCAGGAATTTCTGCCTTTTGACATGAGCCGCCCGATGGGTCAGGTCAGACAACTCGATGAGCGCATGAACGCTGCTGGGTACCTGAGATTGATGCCGACGCAAATGCTGGCGCAAAATATGAGCAACCGTATACCGGATGAGTTTCGTAAGACGGTAAAAGCGGCGAAGAAAAGATCGACCAAAAATGGTTTTCAAAAAATGCTTGACACCCCGTTTGTTAAAAACCGTCTGCTGGCAATCTATGACAGAATTTTCCGCTGGTATTACGATTGAAAACAGGCAGGTGATATGACGCGCATCGGCCAGAACCCAGCCAAGCTTGGCACGAAAACCTACCAACCCCTCAAACTGGGGATCGCAACAGTTACCTATATTCCTTCACGGGAAGGATATTTCCGTGATTCGCTTGCAATCCTGAAACTGACCTTGGACAGCCTGGTCAGAAATACTTCAGAGCCATTTGACTTGCTGGTTTTTGATAACGGTAGTTGTGTGGAAATTAAAAATGAACTTAGCAAATTGCAGCAAGAGGGTGTGATCCGCTGGCTGGTATTAGCGGGTGAAAACCTCGGAAAGACCGGTGCACAAAACTGGATCTTTTCAGCCATGCCAAATGAATGGATCTGCTACACCGATTCGGACGTTCTTTTTCGAAAAGACTGGTTGGAAGCTTCTCGCGAAATCATCCGACACTTCCCGTTGGTGGGAATGGTTGGCGCACAGCCATGTTTCTTCGACGTCTTGAAAGGCAAGGGACAGGCGCATCTTCCTCTGCTTTCAACGGATGGGTTCAACTTAATATCCTATAGACCTGATAAATCTGTTGTTGAGGAGTACTGCCGCGGCATCAATGCAACCCCGGAATTGGCTGCCAAATACCATGCTGGCCGTCTGGAGATGATCCAGATCGAGAAGGATGGGTTTCAAGCCGGACTGGGTGCCTCCCATATGCAGTTCCTAATCCCCTCTGAACTGGCGCACCGGATCCTTCCATTACCCTATCTTTCTGGTTTAAGCCAGGAGGAGGATCGTCAGCTTGATCTACGTATCGATCAGACAGGAGCGTTGCATCTATCGACTTTAAAGCCATATGTGGTCCATATGGGGAATATGTTGGATGAATGGGTGCGAGATCTGACTTCGGAGTCATCGGTGGATCTCGATCACTACGACCGGATTCATATGACCAGACCAAAAGCATCAAACCGAAGAACGTACGGGTTGGGATGGCTGGCAAAACATAAATGGTCGCGGAATTGGTTATTGCGTTTGTACAATAAACTCTTCCAGATATTATCGGATCAAAAATGAGTGGAGTGACAAACCCCGAGTTATTGGAGAGATTGGCATGCCCGGCTTGCGGTGGGGATTATAAAACCGTAACTGCAAGCAACCTGATCTGTTTGGGGTGTGGCAAAAAGGTTCGTTTGCTTCACGACAAACCGGTCTTTACGCCTGTTCCGCCCGGCATGCGGGCAGCCCCCAAGCTTGTCCGCGGTCCGGATGAAGGGTCCCCCTGGCGACGCGCCAACTGGCGTTTTCTCGAAGCGGCTATAAAATCACTGCCGAAAGAAGCAGTCATTCTTGATTTTGGCGCCGGGCATGGGGATTTCAGTGAGGTACTCGGAAAACATGCAACTATTGCGTTGGATGTTTTCCCTTATGATGAGATCGATGTTGTTTGTGACCTGGGAAAAACCATCCCCTTCAAAAAGGGCAGTTTCGATGCCATAGTTTTAATGAATGTGCTCGAACACATCCCCCAGCCAGAAAAACTCATGAAGGCATTGGCGGCATTGTTGCGCCCCACTGGCTCGCTGATCGTTGCAGTACCTTTTTTGTTGAAGCTGCATCAACAGCCATATGATTTCTATCGCTACAGCCATTATCAGTTGGAGAATATGGGGCGAGAAGCAGAGCTTGATATGGTGAAGATCGAAGGCTATTACGATCCTGTATTACTTTTCAGGGAAAGCGCTCAGAATATCAGGAGCTTTGTTTTGCCGGCTTTACCTTCCATCCGACGAAAAACTAGCAGATTGCTTTTGGAAGCCATATCCGCTTGTGTATCGGGTATACAGCGATTGATCGGATATGGATATATACGTAACCCAAAGGATGAAAAAAGCCTCTACCCGATCGGATATCATGTGATTTATAGGGCAGGTTCTAAAAAGAGGAAAAACTGAACCAAGTATGGCAAAAAAAAGGATCTGGATCAGCGCCGATCACGGTATGGCTATCATCTACTTCCTTCAAAGTGGATTGACAACCGCTTTGCTTGATGCGGGAGTGGAGGTCGTTTTGCTGACAGATGACAGCCTGGTCGATAAAATAAAAACCAGTTTCAATCACAAAGGCATGCTGGTGGAAGGGCTTTTATTTCATCAGGCACGCGAGTATGAAAAGTACCAACGAGAACCACAATGGTGGTTGAATTTTATCCGCCGCGTCGGAGGTTCAAGAAAAATTAATGTGGAAGCCCAGGAAAGTTACGTCCGCCAGGTAGCGGTCGAAGAATCAAACCACCGGCGCTTGTTCATGCCTCTGGCATGGTTAATAATTGCCGGGATGAGGATTTCAAAACCGGTAAGGATGTTGATCCGCAAGTTGCAAATGAGATATACGCCCGCTTATTATGATGCGCTTTTTAACAGGCTGCCCCCCGACCTGGTGATAGCGTCCACCCCCGGCTGGAGATACGACCGTTATCTTTTGCGCGCCGCTACCCGGCGCGGTATTCCGACTGCGGCCGCTATTGTAGGTTGGGATCCTCCCTCCAGTTATGGGTTGCCAGGAGCTGACGTCGATTACATTACCTGCTGGTCTGAAAACCAAAAAAAGGAACTGATCAACGGATCGGACTGGCTTCCGGAACGGGTGAATGTCGGTGGCGTTCCGGCATATGATGGTTACTTTATGAAGCATTGGATCATACCGCGTGACGAGTATTTCCGCATGCATGGGTTGGATAAAAAGAGAAAACTGATCACCTATGCTGCCAGTTTTGTCTCATTCTCGCCCAACTTACAAAACGTCCAGGCATTGGTCGATCTTATCAATCAGGATGGTTTAATCGAACCTGCCCAGTTGCTGGTACGGCTTCACCCAAACCATTTTTGGAATTACCCGTTATATCAACAAGAGGCTGACGCTATCCGAAACATGGCAAAGAAATTTCCTCATGTCCATGTGGTTGAACCGGTTCCACTGGGCGGCGAACTGGGATATTATTCGGGAGAGGATATGCCTGAAAAATCATCGATGATGGCATACTCGGACGTGTTTACAACGGTTTATTCAACCATGGTCGTTGAAGCAGCCATTCATGATCGCCCGATTGTCAGCATCTGCATCGACCAGCCTGGTGGATGGAACACATCGCGCAAATATTCACTGGCTTTATCCAAAATCGGCAATTGGCCGACACACCAGCGCTTCAGGGACTCGGGTGCGGGGATGGTCGCCACCGATGCAGAAGGATTACGGGTTGCCATCAATCGTTACCTGAAAGATGATCAGACAGACAAAATCGAACGCAAGCAATTTATTAAACAGGAATGTACGATTACGGATGGTTCAGCTGGAAAACGGACAGCTGAATTCTTCCTGAACATTATCAACGGGCGTCTGTCCCGCTAAGAACGAAGGCAGGATTTTTATGACAAAAATTACCAATGGTTCCGTTTGGATTGGACTTCGTAGCTTTCTTAAACATCCCTGGGTCATTATTACCCTGGTGGTACTCTATTTCTCGGGCATGACGGTCATTATGACCTGGCCTCTGGCCGAAAAAATGGGTGGTTATTTGCTGGGTCAAATTGGTGACAATATCTACTTTGTCTGGTTGATCAACTGGTTCAAACGATCCATCTTTGAGTTGCATGTGTCCCCATTTTTTGTGTCTTACTTGAACTATCCAGAGGGATGGAGTCTGGCATACACTGAGATCGCGCCCATCATGGTGGTCATGGCTATGCCATTTGCGCTGATCGGTGGAGCCACCTTTGGCTATAACGCGGCTTTGATGCTCACCTTTATCCTTGCGGGGCTGGGGATGTATTTGTGGATCGATAAAGTGACGAAAAACAAGGCGGCCGGTCTGATCGCCGGTACGATTTATGCTTTTGTGCCTTATCACATGGCGCATGCTCTGATTGGCCACTTCCACATCATGGGCGTTCAATGGTTCCCGTTCTACTTCATGGGTTTGTATGACATACTCATTAAGAAGGAAAAAAATTGGAAATCTGCCGTGCTGGCCGGGATAGCATTAGGTTTTATTGCTCTGACTTCCATTTATTACACCTACATGGCATTGTTGACCACGGCTTTTCTTTATGCGGTGTATTTGATCTTTTTCGACCGTCGCCAATTCACCAATCGCAATTTCTGGCGAAATACGTTGATCTTTGTTCTTTCCAGCGCCCCCCTGTTTGCCTTGGGTGTTATCCCCTTTATTCAATTATCCAACCAGGGTTTGATGAGGGAATTTACGCTTGAATACTCTACGAGGTATTCTGCCAGCGTGACCGATTTCTTTCTCCCATCAACCGACCATTTTTTATGGGGTGGCTGGATTGGATCACATTTCGATCGTAGCCAATGGATTGAAGCAACCTTATACCTGGGAGTTGTTTCTTCCGTACTTGCTTTACTGGCATTCATCGTTCGCAAGAAACTAGAAAACCGTAAGATGCTCTGGCTTTCGATCATTGGTGGATTGTTCACCTTTGTGCTGGCATTGGGATTGAACCTGTATTGGTTAAATCAGCCAGTCACCATCAACCTGCCCGCTTTTTTGCAGTCAATCTTTGACCGGCAATCCATTCCGGCCAGAATGCCAGGCTATTATTTGTATTTGTATCTTCCGTTCTATGCGAAAATGCGGGTATGGATGCGTTTTGGAATTTACGTACTGCTATTTTTAAGCAGTATCGCCGGGTTGGGCGCTGCCTGGTTGTTACAACAAACATCAAAAAAGGGGCGGGTGATCCTGACGATTGTCCTCCTGGCGTTGGTTATTTTCGAATATTACCCGGGGCTCTACACAACATTCAGCGCAGTGACAGGTAGACCGGTCGATTACTGGCTGGCGAAGCAACCGGGCGATGGAGCGGTTGCGCAGTTTCCATTTGAACTCGAGTCGGTTCAGGATTATATCTACTTCCAGGGTATCTATCAAAAGCCATTCCTGGGAGGATTCTTTAATGCGTTTCCACCGCCACAATACCTGAACATCAAACCAATAATGGAAACCTTCCCTGAAAAAGCGAGTATTGAATTGTTAAGACAGCTTGGTGTGCAATACGTTTTGATCGACGCCAGTTATTATGGAGATATTGAGGGCGTTCTGGCGAAGGCAGAAGAAAATGGATTGACCCTGATCAAACAGATTAACCATGACTACGTATTAACCTTCAAATGAGTGCTGTCCTATGCCAATAAAAGCTCTCAAAGGATTTTTCTCACTCCACCAACATCGGATAGTACTCCTGTTGATCCTGAGTGCGGCTGCGGTGGGTGTGGCAGAGATCATTAGCGCCACGCCGTTCGGTCCTGGTATTGGATCTGATGCCGTGGTCTACATAACATCGGCGCGTAATCTGCTGGCAGGGAGAGGACTCGGTCTGATTGAGCCGGATGGTGCTTTTCGACTTTTACCTTACTTTCCACCATTTTATCCACTAGTGTTATCCGCTCTGGGTTTATTTGTTAAAGACCTGGTCTCGGGTGCACGTTGGATGAACGCGCTTTTATTTGGTGGATTGATTGCTGTTATGGGATATGCTTTTTACCGATATACACGCAGCACCATTTTTTCGGTGGTGTTGAGCTGGATGTTGGCTTTTTCAACTGTGTTAATCAATGTTTCGGTTTGGGCGATGTCAGAGCCGGTTAGCTTATTTGTCGGATTTGCGGGTCTTATATTTCTTTTAATCTTTCTTGACAATCAGAAGCAACGTTATTTCAGTCTTTCAGCATTGTTTACAGGACTGGCATTTCTCAGCCGCTATGCGTCGGTTGCCTTTATTATGACAGGTTGCCTGGTCTTGATGTTATTCATCCACGGTAAAATTGGCAGGAAAATCGGCAAGGCAGTTCAATACGGCGCAATTGTATTACTCCCGATGGTGATCTGGTTTGTCATCGATGTCTCGATGACTGGTACGCTTGGCTCGCGCAGTTCACAAAACCTGAGCGACATCCCTGCCCGGGCAATAGAACTTATTCTGCCTTTGAAGGTCGCTTTTTATGAATGGACCCCTTTCGTCTTACCGGTATCAAGATGGATCAGACAGCCCTATTTTAGAATTGGTTTGATGGTGATTGCGCTTGTTATTGCCTGGGCAGTGATCCGGGCGGTGAAGAGTATTCCGCAAAGAAATCAACAAGACTCCAATAAAGACATTGGACTGGCTTTTCTTGCGACCATGTGTATTTTTGGTATGTTCTACCTGGTCATGATTGTAGTAACTTATATTTTTACTTTTCCACCTATCACCCTTTCAGATCGTATGTTTTCTCCTTTGATTGTTGCATATTTAGCCATAATTGCTTGGCTTGGTTTTATTCTTACCAGAGGATTCCGGTCATGGAAGTGGGTTAGAGGGCTTGTGGTTTGTGTTATGCTGCTTTTTATGATCACTTATGGCCTTGCTGCAAAAGCAGAAATCAAAGAAATAAGCATGGATGGGTTGGGGTATAACGGAAGGGTTTATCGTCAGTCAGCACTAATCGATTATGTAAAAACAATTCCTGAAATAACGCCATTGATAACCAATAAAGCTCCCATGCTTTTATTTTTCACAGGCAGATCTGCTTACACGGTTCAGGAAGTATTTAATCCAAAAGATCATGAGGATTTCGTGCCATATGGCATGGAACAAAATGATGAGGCTCAGAGGGTTTTTCGTGAGGAGGGTGGAGCGCTTGTTTTATTTAACTCCATTATTGATGACTTTGTTGGGCTTTATGGGGAAGAGCAGGGTTGGGCTCGTTATAATATCTTTGTACAAGGTCTGCGCAGCCCTTATCAGGCGGATGATGGGCAGGTGTATTACTATCGATGATTCGATATCGAGCCCTGATGGTTAATGAAAGGTGATATTGAAGTGACTGACCAAAAACATGAAGTACTGGCTATTATCCCGGCCCGGGGTGGATCAAAAGGCATCCCGCGTAAAAACATCAAGAAATTGGCCGGGTATCCACTGATCGCCTATTCGATAGCGATTGCCAGGCAATCCTCATCGGTAACACGAGTAGTTGTGTCGACGGATGACGAGGAGATTGCCGGGATATCCAGGCGTTTTGGTGCTGAAACCCCTTTTTTGCGTCCGCCGGAACTGGCACAGGATGACACTCTTGATCTGCCCGTTTTCCAGCACGCATTGAATTGGCTCAAGGAAAATGAAAAATACATGCCCCAGGCAGTTGTTCATCTGCGACCAACAACTCCCACTCGGGAACGCAATAGCGTTGATCGGGCGGTAAAAATGCTCTTTGATCACCCAAATGCCGATTCGGTTCGAAGTATCACTTCCACCGACCAGAATCCATATAAGATGTGGAAGATTCAACCGGACGGTTTAATGGAACCTTTGATCCCGGTTGAGGGCATGTCAGAATCTTACAATGCACCGCGGCAGTCCCTGCCGTCTGTCTACTGGCATAATGGTCAGATCGATGTGATTCGATCTGAAACGCTGCTCATGAAAAACTCGATGTCAGGAAACAGTATATTGCCAATCCTTCTCGATCCCATGTACTCGATCGACATTGATTCACTCGAGACCTGGCAGTACGCCGACTGGGTCATCCGCTCACACAAACTGGATATTGTTTATCCGGGCAGATCCCCGCGTCAATGGCCAGTCAGGTTGTCGCTGGTTGCTTTTGATTTCGACGGGGTTTTGACCGATAACCGTGTTTGGGTGGATGAGGGCGGGCATGAAATGGTGGCTGCATTTCGCTCGGATAGTTATGGTATTTCACGTCTGACTGATCAGGGGATCCCATCAGTGGTTATATCCACCGAAACGAACCCCGTCGTGAAAGCGCGTTGTCGAAAGATCGGCATAGAATGTATCCAGGGGGTAAAAGATAAGGCAAAGGTATTGGCAGACTTGTTGAAAAAGAAGGATATTGCCGCTGACGAAACCTTATTTGTCGGCAATGACATTAACGATCTTGGATGCTTTCAACTGGCTGGATATTCCGTTGCGGTTGCTGATGCCCTGCCTGAAGCTTTGATGGGGGCTGATCTGGTGTTGAAGCACAAAGGCGGCCATGGTGCAGTACGCGAATTGTGCGAGCTCATTTTAGAACGATATTCAAAAAATGATCAATTACAGGGTAAAATTTCATAAGGAGAACTTATTGATGAGAGAAGTACAAATTGGAAACATCAAGGTTGGGGATGGTTATCCCACCTTTATTGTAGCGGAAATTGGAATTAACCATAACGGGGATCTGGGAATCGCCAAAGATCTGATCCGTGCTGCAAAACACGCCGGTGTGGATGCTGTCAAATTCCAAAAGCGAACACCGGAGTTATGTGTACCTCCCGAGCAACGCAATCAGATGCGCGAGACGCCCTGGGGATATATCACGTATATGGAATACCGCCAAAAGGTCGAATTTGGCGAAACCGAATACCTTGAGATCGACCGGTTCTGTAAGGAAATGGATATCATCTGGTTTGCTTCAGTATGGGATGAAGAAGCGGTTAATTTTCTGGAGGAATTTTCTCCAGTATGCTATAAAATCCCGTCTGCTTCGCTGACAGACCATAACCTGTTGAAGCATATTAAAAAGAATGACCGCCCAGCCATTTTATCCACCGGGATGTCCACTGATAAACAGATAAAAACCGCCGTGGATGTTATTGGATTGGATAATCTGATTATAGCGCATGCTACCAGTACATATCCCTGTGATTCTGATGAGTTAAACCTGAAAATGATCCAGACATTACGGCAACAATACCCCTGTCCAATCGGGTACTCGGGTCATGAGGTGGGATTGATCACAACGGTCGTTGCCGTCGGTCTGGGAGCCTGTATGGTTGAGCGTCATATTACGCTTGACCGTGCCATGTGGGGTGGCGACCAGGCTGCCTCGGTTGAACCAGGAGGTTTGGAACGGCTGGTGAAGTATATCCGTGTCACAGAGCAATCACTTGGTGACGGGGTTAAAAAGGTGTATGATAGCGAGTTACCGCACTTAAGGAAATTGCGGCGCGTCATTCAATAACTAGAAAAGGACAATCACATGCACGAAATAGCATTGACAATTAATAGTGTTTTTCCAGAGATACTTGCACGGGGTCATATGTACCTCGATCCGGGTTCGGGCAGCTTCCTGCTGCAGATTCTGATTGCCACAATTGCAGGCGCCGGGCTCTTTCTTGTGACCTATTGGCGAAAGGTGAAAGCTTTCTTTGCGCGCCTTTTCGGTAAAAAACAGAGCTCTGCGGATACCAGTAAATCAAAAGATGAGTAAATTCGAAAAAGTCCCAGGCTCCTTCCGCGATCCAAATGGATTTCTCTTCACCCATGGTGATATTCTTTACCGTCAGGTCAATAAACTCTATGGTGAACACTATGATCACTTAATGGCATCTGGGTTGTATGCACAGCTGGTAAAAGCTGGCTTGTTGATCGAACACGTGGAGGTTGATGAGACACCTGTTGATCAAACCAAGGCATACAAAGTAATTCGGCCAGAGAGAGTATCGTTTATCAACTTTCCATTCGAGTGGTGTTTCAGTCAGTATCGGGATGCTGCGCTTTGTACATTGACAATCATGAGATGTGCTCTTGACCATGACATGGTCCTGAAGGATGCCAGTGCCTATAACATTCAATTCCACCAGGCGCGGCCGGTATTGATTGATACACTGTCCTTCGAAAAATATCAGGAAGGGTTCCCGTGGGTCGCGTACCGTCAGTTCTGTCAGCATTTTCTCGCCCCTCTGGCATTAATGTCTTTTACCGATATCCGCCTCAGTCAGTTGATGCGAAATTATATCGATGGCATACCACTCGATTTGGCCAGTTCCCTATTACCATCCAAGACCAAATTTAATCTCGGATTGCAGGCCCATATACATTTACATGCGACGGCACAAAAAAGGTATGCCGGCAAGGATATCAAACAGGTCGCCCAAAACCGAAAAATGTCCAGAATGGCGTTAACCGGATTGATAGGTAGTCTTGAATCAACAGTAAAAAACCTCAACTGGAAGCCGGAAGGTACAGAGTGGGCAGATTACTATTCCGGGACGAATTACACAGATGCTGCTTTTGACTCCAAGAAAAAGATATTGGATGAATTGATCTCAAAGGTTAACCCCGAGACGGTTTGGGATTTAGGCGCCAATACCGGTGTCTTCAGTCGTATCACCGGTTCAAAAGACATTCCAACCGTATCCTTTGATATTGATCCTGCGGCGGTGGAAATCAATTATCTCGAAAGTCGCAAGAACAATGAGAAATCCATTTTACCTCTCGTGTTGGACTTGACCAATCCCAGCCCGGCCATCGGCTGGGCCAATGAGGAGCGTCCATCGTTCATCCAACGCGCTCATACGGATCTTGTTCTAGCACTTGCGCTTGTGCACCACCTGGCGATCAGCAATAATGTACCGTTGGTCGCACTGGCTGAATTTCTCAGTCATCTCTCGCGCCACCTGATCATCGAATTCGTTCCCAAAGAGGACAGCCAGGTGCAACGGTTGCTGGTCAGCCGGGATGACATATTCCCTGAATATCACCAGAATGGCTTTGAGCAGGCATTCAAAACCTGTTATCACATCATCAAGGCTGTGCCGATACCCGAAACAAAACGCACTCTGTACCTGATGGAGCGCCGTTGAATCCAATGAGAGCAACAGCGGGGGTTTTAACAAAGGGCAGAATTTTCCTACAGCAGCTTGGAGTGTCAGCCAGGCAGTTATTAAATGATCGCCAAATCTCCACATTGGAATCGGAAATCGCCCGTACCTCAATCATTGACAATAAGAAGCCACCTGTAATTGTATTTAATGCCTCGACCCGCATCACCGGTTTAAGCCAAAACGCTGCCTTTTCATTACTGACAGCGTGGTCTCTAAAGATGGGCGGTCACCCGGTCGTCCATTATGTATGCGGTCAGGGCATGACCCGTTGCGTATTGGGGACGAACCGCGAGGATGCCTGGCACGATCCTCCATGCACCCGCTGCATGGCTCAATCACGACGATTATTCAAATTCAGCGAGTCGGTATGGTTTTCGTATAATGAAGATCACGTCTTGCGGGCAGTGATCGAAAGCTTGAATATACAACAGCTTGCCACCTTTTCTTATTACGGGATGGCACTTGGTGAGACAGTGTTGCCTTCCATTCGCTGGGTGCTCAGACGGCATCACCTGTTTGATGACCATAATACTAAATTCCTGTATCGGCAATTTATCCTTTCAACCTGGAATATTACAAAAAACTTTGAGGAGTTGATCAAAAAGGTCAACCCCAAGGCGGTAGTGGTCTTTAATGGCATGTTTTTCCCGGAAGCCACCGTCAGGCAGGTCGCGATCAAGCACAACATACGGGTGATTACCCACGAAGCAGGCATTCGGCCATTTTCCGGCTTTTTTACAGACGGTGAAGCGACAGCCTATCCCATAACCATACCGAAATCTTATAAACTCTCAAGCGCGCAGAACAAAAAATTGGATTCCTATCTCGAACAACGTTTTGAGGGAAAATTCTCCATGGCAGATGTTCAGTTCTGGCAGAGCATAAATCGACTGAGTAACGAGATACTGGAGGATATCAAAAGCTATAAACAACTTGTACCTATATTTACGAATGTTATTTTCGATACGAGCCAGCCACATTCGAATGTACTTTTCCCTGATATGTTCAACTGGTTGGATAGTCTTCTGAGCGTATTTAAAAAACATTCAAAGACGTTGTTTGTAATCCGCGCCCACCCGGATGAGATCCGCCCCGGCAAGACCAGCCAGGAAACCGTGGCGGAATGGGCACTCCATCGAAATATCCAGGCATTCAGAAATGTACGATTCATCAATCCGGAACAAACCCTGAGTTCCTATGATTTAATCCAAAAAGCAAAATTTATCATGGTCTATAACTCGACCATCGGTCTGGAAGCGGCAATCATTGGTGTGCCGGTTTTATCTGCTGGCAAGGCACGCTATACCCAATACCCAACAGTATATTTTCCAAAGACACGAACGGCTTATTCAAGACAACTTGAAGAATTCTTATCAACTAAAAAAATCAAGAAAATTCCAGCCAATCAAATCCAATCGCGGCGGTTTCTCTACTACCAGTTATTTAAAACCTCGCTATCTTTTGAACGCTTTCTTCATCCGGATGGCATCTGGCGTGGTTTTGTAAAACTAACCGGCTTTCACCCGGATGACCTGAAAACGGAAAACTCAGAAACTATGCGGATACTAGTCGAAGGGATACTCGAGAATAAACCGTTTTTAACCAATGAATGAGCGTGAGAGCAAAACTGGCTGATCTGTTATCTGTTGAGTCCATGCCTCAAATACCCGGACTGGCGACACCGGAATCGTTTTATTTGGTAACCCGCCTGCCGGCGCCACTTGCGGGCATGAGCCAGCCTGCTTTGACCACACCCTGGGAAGCTCTTTTCCGTCTGGGATTGCAGCGCGTGGTCTGTCTTACAAAAGAGAGTCCAAACTACACGGCAAATCCACTGATAGCAACCGGTCATTTTCCCCTCCAGGATCTATATGGAGGTATCGCACCAGACAACCCGAAAATCGAGCAGGGATTGATTCTCCAGGCATGTGAGATGATCACATCCTTTATAAATGATGGTGTCGGTGTCGTGGTTCATTGTGTGGGGGGAACCGGGCGCACAGGGACGGTCATAGGCTGCGCCTTGAGGGGGCTGGGATATAATTCTGTGGAGATCCTGTCTTACCTGGATCGACTTAATCGCAGACGCGGTGCCCGTCGTGGTTGGCCTGAATCAAAATGGCAGGCGGAATTGATCAAAAAATACCCAGATATCCAATGTTGAATATCTGGCATTCCGAGGTGATCTTTTTATGACCAAGATTGTTGCGTTCGTTCCAATGCGCCACCAATCCATCCGCGTGCCTGAGAAGAATTACCGCTTGCTGGCTGGCAAGCCACTGTATTCATATATCATCGAAGCACTTTTATCATGTCCCGAGATCAGTCAGGTGGTGGTGGACACCGACAGCCCTGTGATTAAAGAGGGCTTATCAACTCAATTTCCACAGGTCAGGGTCATTGACCGCCCGCTACATTTAACTGCTGACACCGTTCCAATGAACGAAATACTGCTTTACGATTGCGGGCAGGTAAAAGCAGACCTGTATCTGCAAACGCACAGCACCAACCCGTTATTGAAATCAACCACCATCTCGGGATCCATCCAGGCACTTGAATCAAAAAGAGATGATTACGATTCTTTGTTCTCTGTCACCCGGCTCCAAACCAGACTCTGGGATGCTGCGGGGAAAGCGCTGAACCATGACCCTCAGGTTTTGATACGCACCCAGGATCTGGCACCTGTTTACGAAGAAAACTCGTGCATATATTTGTTTAATGACAAGACACTGATAGAACGCAGAAACCGTCTGGGTTATAAACCACTCATGTATGAGATCGCTGCGGATGAGGCCTGGGACATCGATGATGAATTGGATTTCAAGGTTGTTGAAAGTTTGATGCTCAGACGCCAGTAGAACTTCATTAGGTATAAAACACACGAAAAGAGAGCCTTGAGAATATTATGATGCAAGTTTTGTTAAGTGCCCCTTACATGCTACCTTCCGTTGAAAGGTTTCTTCCAGTATTTAAATATTATGGTATCGAATTAATCATCGCCAAGGTAAATGAACGGTTGGAAGAAAATGATTTGCTGAATTTTGCCGGAGGTTTTGACGGGGCGATCTGCGGCGATGACCGGTACAATGCAAAGGTTCTCTCCGCGTGTGCTCCGCGATTGAAAGTCATCTCAAAGTGGGGAACTGGAATTGATTCAATTGACAGTGAAGCTGCCGGTCGTCTTGGCATCCAGGTAAGGAACACGCCGAATGCTTTTACCCTTCCGGTAGCTGACACAGTATTGGGATACATGCTTGCTTTCGCTCGCAACATACCCTGGATGGATACAGATATTAAGCACGGCAAGTGGATAAAGATACCGGGTAAATCTCTGGCTGAGGTGACTCTGGGTGTGGTGGGAGTCGGTAATATCGGCAAGGCAGTTCTAACTCGCGCGCGCGGCTTTGGCATGCGCTTGATGGGGAATGACATCATTGAAATCGACCCGGTTTTTATCAGGAATAATCAAATTGAAATGATGAGTTTGCCGGATTTATTATCCCAATCAGACTATGTCAGCTTGAATTGTGTATTAAACCCAACCAGCTACCACCTTGTAAATGCAGATGCCCTGTCTTTTATGAGATCAACTGCCGTTCTTATTAATACCGCTAGGGGTCCTGTGGTGGATGAGCCCGCTCTAATCCGGGCTTTACAAATAGGCAAGATCCGTGGTGCTGCGCTGGATGTTTTTGAGAAAGAACCTATTCCGGCCGATAGTCCCCTCCTGAAAATGGATAATGTACTGCTGGGCAGTCATAATTCCAACAATAGTTCGATGGCTTGGGAGTGGGTACACTGGAATACAATTAAGAATCTGCTTGAGGGTATGGATATACCCTGTGACGATTTAGAAAAATTTAGGGTTGACAGTAAAAAGCTAAACGGAGGTTCGTTATGACGCCCGAAAAAACAGTGGTGGTGTTGATCACCGGTGCCGCAGGGGGTATTGGCAAGGCAACAGTTAATGAATTTCATGAGCATGGCTGGTCTGTCATTGGTGTGGATCGGTCTGATTTTGGCGAGCTGTTTCCAAAACCCGGTCTGTTCATTCGAGCTGATATCTCGAATCCCACTGACATTTCTGTTATCTATAAAAAAGCCCAGGCATTCTGTGATCACCTGAATGCGGTCGTTAATAACGCTGCCGTCCAGGTTGCGAAACCGATCGTCGAAACAACACCGGAGGAATGGGATGCTGTCATGGCTTCCAACCTGCGATCGGTGTTTCTTGGTGCGAAACTGGCTCACCCGTTGCTAAAAGCGGCAGGGGGAGGAGCCATCGTCAATGTATCCTCAGTACATGCGATTGCCACCTCGAAAGATATCGCAGCGTATGCTGCTTCCAAGGGCGGCTTGCTGGCGCTAACCCGTGCCATGGCGATTGAATTCGCCCCTGACAATATCCGTGTCAACGCCATCCTGCCTGGAGCGGTGGATACTCCGATGTTACGAGCCGGTATGCAGCGTGGGCATGTGGGTGGAAAGACCGTCTTGGATCGACTTGAGAATCTTGCCAAAAAAACTGTTATCGGCAGGGTGGGGCAACCGGAGGAAATCGCCAGGTGTATTTACTTCCTGGCTGATGAGAGACAATCCTCCTTTATGACCGGCCAGGCGATGGTAGTGGATGGTGGCGCAACGGCGCGCCTGAGCACGGAATAAATCATGTCGAAGGAATCAATCAAAAAAATGATCCCTGCTTCCATCTGGCGAGCGGGATCGCAGTTGTACTGGTGGTGGTACAACCGAGGCAGACACGTAATTGCCAGGGCAAGCTCACCTGTCTGGCATGTCAATCTGAACCGGTTGAGCTCTTACGAAAACATTCATTCCGGTAAACGGGCATTCATTATTGGTAATGGTCCAAGTTTAAAACAAATGGACCTCCGTCCTCTAAAAAATGAGATTACGTTTGGATCGAACCGAATTTATCTGATGTATTCAGAAATTGGTTTTACAACATCTTATCTGGTATCGGTGAATGACCTGGTGTTAGAGCAATGCGCTGGTGAGATGTCACAGCTGGATATTCCCAAATGGATCACCTGGCGCGCCCGGAAATACTTCAACCCCGGCGCGAAAACCCTTTTTATCGATTCTGACTATACGGGGCGGGAAGACTTCAACAATACAGCTTTATCAGCCCGTACCTTTGAAGGATTTACCGTCACTTATGTTGCGTTACAAATAGCCTATTTAATGGGAATTCGAGAAGCCATCCTGATCGGTGTCGATCACAATTTCACTACCAAAGGACCCGCTAATACTGTCGTTGTTTCTAGCGGGGATGACCCGAATCATTTCTCAGGTAGCTATTTTGGGCAGGGTTTCAAATGGCAACTCCCGGATCTGGATGGCTCTGAAAGATCTTATCGACTGGCTCGCCAGGCGTATGAAGCGGACGGGCGTAAGATAGTGGATGCAACCGTGAATGGAAAGTTGACGATTTTTGAAAAAAAGGATTTTAAAAGCTTATTTTAGCTGACGGGGAGAAGGCAATATGCAGACCTGGAAAAATAGATTGATTACTCGATTTAAATGGTGGTCTAAATCCTTGCCATTTGTTATCTATCTGGTCAATGTTGCCATCCTATTTACAATATTTTTACCGAACCTGTTGGATATCAATCTATGGGACGAAGCTGTTTACATTAATTCCGGCAGGTTGCTTGTCGAAGGTCAGATCAAACAGTTTGCGAGCAGCCCGCTTGTATCGTTGTTTTATGGCATTTTTTACCTGTTCGTTCAAAAAAGCCCCTTCTGGCTGTTGCTGGCGGATGCGTTGGGAAGATTTTTCATTTTCACTTTGTTTTTCTCCGGGGCTTATCTTGTAGCTCGCGAACTGAGTCGTTTTTTCAACCCATTGATCATGCTTGGTTTATTAACGGTCATGCCATTGGTGGTTGAAATGTTTAACTTCCCCAGCGATCCGCTTTTTGCCGCACTGTCGGCGTTCACCTTCTGGCAAGTGTTGCGTTTTTACAACACGCACCAGATCAAACATCTATGGTTTGCGTCCTTACTGTTGGGGTTGGCAGCCGCCGCGCGAAATGATGGACTGGTTCTGCTTCCGGTTCTTATTGTTGTATCGGTAATCCTTTGCCTGCCGAACCGCCGCTGGTGGCTTGCGATTCTGGCTTCCATCGTACCATTCAGCATCATCGTCGGAGGGTATATTCTTTTTGCCGGTTTGGCAACAGGTGACTTCAACCCTGGTATCATCGAACGCACCTATTCAAACTTCGAGGCGGGTCATGAAGCCATTTATAGTGATCCGGGGAAGACCAATACCACCATTGAGGCATATATTGAAGCACGACGGGTTTTCGGCACGCCCGAGGAGAATAACTACTCGGTTGTTACTGCCATTCTACGAAATCCAACAGTCTATTTTTCCCGTTTGAAAGCTGTTATACGAGCTTTTCCAAGTATTTTGAATGATGCTTACGGGATTAAATTTACAATTATCCTGCTCCTGCTGGCAGCGAGGGGCGTAATTGAGCTTATTAAACGAAAAGAAATAAAGCTGCTCTTGGTGATGGGTTTATGGGTAGCTCCATTGGCGATGGGCTTTATCAATACAATCATTCGTCCCGGATATTTACGTTTTCCCTTCTTTATACAGTATGCACTGGCCGGGATAGGTTTATTCGCGATAGTGTCAAATATAAAAAGCCGGCGGGAAGTGATTGTCTGGTTATTGGTCACCATCCTGATCGGTATGTTGGCATTGGCGGCTGGAAAGACCGCTGTCTATTATGGCGCTTTTATTTTTATACTGGGGTTGTTAACTGCATGGTATCTAAGCTGGCGATACAGCAGCGAGGTAAATTTGCAGCCCATATTATTACTGGTCTTCCTGTGTGCGGGTTTGGTGGTGCATGGCAATTATCCCGGACCGAAAAAGTGGCAATTGGGAGTCAATGGTGATGAGGCGGCTTCCCTCTACATGTCACAGTCATTACCCAAAGATTCTATGGTTCTGGCTGGTACTCCAGCTGCTGTCTGGATGGCGCGTCTCGAGTACGCGGGATTGAATTCGGCTGATCTGCCCACTTTCGCAGATGATATCGAATTCGGGCGCTGGGTTTATCAGAATTTTGACGCCATTTATATTGACCATAGCATCTCACCCTATTATCTTGAAATGATCGAAAAACGTATCGGAAAGGAATTCCTGCGGGTTTTTGCCGCAGAGGGTGGTGATTATCAGATTCTCCTGGTTATTCCTCCAGGACATTGATGAAAGGACAGAACATAACCAACTTGATATGTTGATACTGCTTCCAATCCTGGTCTACTTTACCGTGTATCTAATAATCTTCATTGGACTCTCGAAAAAGGAGTCGGTTGGGTATGCTTATCGTGCATCTATCGTGTATACCATGGGGGCGGCCAGCTTGTTCACAATTATATTTTTTAAAGAATTGGGTGTATTCTCTGTTGTAACGAGATTGGCGCTAGTTATTGTCTGGGCATCCACCCTCCTCGTTCTTGTCATGGTTGCCTGGCGCAAGGGGATATTTGTTGACGCGATCTGTGGATATGACTCTGATCAAAGTGGGTTGATTTTTGCCTACAAAGATAAAGCTATGACATTGTATCTGTCGCCTGAGTATTACATGGATTATAAAAACCGATGACTTCCGAGTTTCCCTTGGTTTCAATCATTACCCCATCATACAATCAGGTGCAATACCTGGAACAAACGCTGCAATCCGTTCTGTTTCAAAATTACCCAAATCTGGAATTTCTGGTCGTGGATGGCGGATCGACGGATGGAAGCGTTGATATTATTCGCAAGTATAAGAATCGCATAAAATGGTGGGTAAGCGAAAAGGATAACGGTCAGGCTGAAGGCATCAATAAGGGTTTGAAACGTGCCAAGGGAAAATATGTTACCTGGCTCAACTCCGACGATCTCTATTACCATCCAGGTGTGGTATCGGAAGCGGTGGCTCATCTGGAAGCCGGACCAGATCTCGGGATGGTCTACGCTGATGGGATCATGGTGGATGCTGATGGCTATCTCTTGGATTGGCACCGCTATCGACAATATGATCTGGTGGACTTGTTATCATTCAATGTTATTTTACAGCCAACCGTTTTTATGCGCAGGGCTGCCCTGCTTGATGTCGGTTATCTGGATCCTGCCTATCACCTGATACTGGATCACGATTTGTGGGTGCGGCTGGCATCGAGATATCCAATACACCATATAAATTCATTTTGGGCGGTGGAACGTACTCACAAGCATGCAAAAACCATCGCAAGCGCATCCAGCTTTGTTGAAGAGGCCAATACATTAATCCGTGCAATAACCGAAGATCCGGCATTTGGTGCTGTCATCATACAACGGCGCGCTGAAATATTCTCCGGGCTACATGTATTTTCGGGGAGACGGTTGATTGACGCAGGTTTGTATGGAGAGGCTTTAAATCACTTTAAGAAAGCCTGGAAGGACAGCCCAAGGGCTGTTCTCCAGGTATGGTATAAGGTAATCCAGGCGACAGGTGGTACGCTTGGGTTGAGCAAGATATTCCTCAAATACCGCACCTCCCGCCGCAGGTTCCAACATTCGCGAAAACACATTAGGGTGCAGAGTAATGGCATTCAGTGGGTAACAGATGAAGAGGCTTAGTCTATCGCTTGATAAAGTATCTGCGCTTGTGGCGTTGGTGATATTTATCGCCAGCTTATTACTGAATTGGTCGTCATTTTTTCCTGCCCTTGGAGAAATCAACCCATGGGATGAGGCGGGTTATGTAAAGTCGGGGCAAGATATGATCCATGGGCAACTGCCTATATTTGCCGGCAGCCCATTAACGGCTGCCTTGTATGCCTTCACCGGCATGATTTTTCACTCATCTCCGTTCTGGTTCATCCACGAGGTGGCGGCGGGCAGGTTGATAGCCTATGCGCTGATCTGGTTAAGCGCCTACCTGATCGGAAAACGGTTGACCCCTCATACAACCCCGCTGGTTTTACTCTGCATGCTGCTGGCTGCGCCGTTCCTGATTAAACTACTTCGCTTCCCGAGTGATCCATTATTGATCGCCTTCGCCGGGTTGGCTTTGTGGCAGTTAATAACCTTTCTTCGAACCAGATCTGTTCGAGCTGCGGTTCTGGCGGGCGTGTTCATAGCCCTGGCAGCAGCAGCACGCAACGATGGGTTGATACTGTTTATTGCAGCACTCGTCTGGCTGATGATATTCTGCGTTGTTAAAAAAATACGATGGACTGCAGTAGCGGGTTTTATTGTTCCCTTTATTTGTATAGTTGGAGGATACGTCCTGATTTATGGACTTCAGACCGGGAATTATTCTCTTGGAACCGGCGAGCGGACTTACGATAATTTTGAAGCTGGACAAATCGCGGTCTACAGCGGCGAAGAAGGGTTCAATGCGGCAGTGGATGCCAAGCGCGAAGCCAGACGATTATTTGGTACACCCGAGGAAAATGGGTATTCAGTAGTCAAAGCGATTGCAAGGAATCCTCAAGCTTTCATAGAACGTCTTAAACGGGTTACGCTTGAGTTACCAGGCCAGATCATAAAGGCATATACTGGCAAATGGGTGGTCCTGCTTGCTTTTTGGGCTGCCTGGGGATTGGTGACCCTTTTACGCAAGCGCGAATGGTCGCTGCTCGGTTTATTTCTATTCTGGTTCACCCCCTTCCTATCCGGATTTGTCATCACCATCTTTCGAACAGGCCACCTGCTCTTTCCAAGTCTCGTGGTTTTATCCCTGGCGGCGGTGGGATTGATGGATTTCGCTTCACAAGTGCATAAAACCAATGTCCGGTTGGTTGGTTTGGTGGTGATGCTTATTCTATTATTCATCGGTTTCTTAACGTCAGAGCTGGTCGTGATCTATGCTGCCGGGCTATCGCTTGCTGCCATGTTGCTTATCTGGTTGGGAATTACGGTCCTGCCCAACATCTTTATCAAGCCAACAATCTCCCTACTTTTATTTCTTGTGGTGGGACTTATCCTGCACGGGCCTTACCCGGGAATTGGAATGAAAGGCTCAGAGTTGCCCCCGGAGGAACAGGCGCTGTTGGTCATGATCGACAAATTGCCGGCTGGGGCGCGCGTATTGGCAGGTTCGCCCGGGGTGGTATATGCTGCCAAAAAGACTTATCTGGGTCTTGCTTCAACTGACGTCCCGATTTTCACTTCGTCCGAGGAATTCGGCAATTGGTTGAAGTCACAAAATGTGGATGCAATTTACATCGATAGCACCCTGACAGTTGACAATCAGGCATACTGGTCTTTGTTGCAGGAACTTTCGGGTGTTTATCATACTGCATATGCTGATCAGACCGGGGAAATCCAGGTTTGGATAATGGACGATCAACCATGACCAATAGTAAAAAAATGTCATTGGTCTCGATTGTGACCCCAACCCGCAACCAGGCCAGATTCCTTGAAACGACCATGCAGTCTGTATTGGGGCAGGATTATCCAGCAATCGAATACCTGGTCATCGATGGTGCTTCAACGGATGGCAGCCAAGAGATCATTAAACGATATGCAGACAGACTGGCATACTATAAATCCGAACCTGATAAGGGGCAGACGGATGCCATCAACAAGGGATTTGCCCATGCCAGGGGCGATATCCTCGCCTGGTTAAATTCGGATGACGTTTATCTTCCGGGCGCAGTCACGTGCGCTGTATCATTTTTATCCGACCACCCGGATGTCGGAATGGTTTACGGCGACGCCAATTATGTAAATGAAGAAGGTCAGGTTATCGGCCGTTTTCCAGCACGTCAGACGGATTATCGCCGGCTGCGGCGTGGGTATGTCCATATTCCGCAGCAGGCGGCATTCTTCCGATCGTCATTATGGCGGCAGGTTGGTCCTCTTGATCCTGAATTTTTCTTTGCTATGGATTACGACCTGTGGGTGCGCATTGCCAGGATCGCTCCGATTGTGTACTACCCGGAGGCATGGGCTTGTTTCCGCTTGCATCAGAATGCCAAGACCATTGCTGCTGATGAACGTTGCTGGCCTGAGATGATTCGGGTTCATAGACGGGATGGGGGTGGCTGGTTTACGGCGATCGTCTTCAAATACATGGCAAGACGGATTTTGGCGCCGCTGATCAATTATCGTCGGAAACGAATGATCACCAGGGATTAATCGGACCCCGGTTTGATTGGCTGGTTCCATCTTAATAACCCTTTGACGCGCCTGTTTTCATCGGCTATACTATAGCCGGTCTGGTAAACAAATTCCATTTTATTTGGAGGTTTTTCTATGTCAGCAGGTTCTTCGTTTAAGCTCACTTATGCAACCATGTTCAATCCCCCAGAAGATTTGCATACCCGATTTAATGAGGCTCTCGACAAGGTCAAAGCCAACCTTGGCAAAGAACATGCCATGATTATTGACGGCAAGGATGTACTTGCCAAAGATAAATTCGAAGATCGCTCACCAACCAATACAGACGTTGTCCTGGGTATTTTCCAAAAGGGATCGGCCGATGACGCCAACAAGGCACTGGCAGCTGCCCGCAAAGCATTCCCCTTATGGAGTCATATGAAATGGCAGGAGCGCGTTGGTCTTTTGCGTCGCGTAGCAGAAATCATGGACCGGCGCATCTTTGAAATGGGGGCGGTGGTTGCCCTGGAGGTGGGTAAAAACCGCATGGAAGCCCTTGGCGATGTCGCTGAAACCGCCGACCTGATCCGGTACTCCTGTGACCGAATGGAAGCCAATGATGGGTTTGTAGCCAAGATGGGCAAGGACCCGTTGGTGGGTTTCGAATCAACCAATATCTCGGTATTGCGTCCATATGGAGTCTGGTTGGTCATCAGCCCGTTCAATTTCCCGTGCGCTCTGACAGGTGGCCCTGCCGGTGCTGCGCTTGTCACTGGTAACACACTGGTCATGAAACCCGCCACAGATACACCCTGGACAACCCGTTTGATCGCCGAGTGTTTTAGGGAAGCCGGCCTGCCGGATGGAGTTTATAATTATATTTCCGGACCGGGATCAACGCTCGGTCAGGCTGCCATCGAGAGCCCCGAAGTGGATGGGATTACCTTCACCGGCTCATACGATGTTGGCATGAAGATCTATCGCGATTTTGGAAATGGCAAGTGGGTCCGGCCTTCAATTCTGGAACTCGGCGGAAAAAATCCCGGGATAGTATCGAAAAAAGCGAACCTCGACGATGCTGCCATTGGTATCACACGTTCGGCTTTTGGTTTGCAGGGACAGAAATGTTCAGCCTGTTCGCGTGTTTTCGTTCAGGAAGAAGTGTATGAGGAGTTCCTTGGCAAACTGGTCGATCTGACCAACAAACTGGTTATCGGGGATCCGACCGATCGCAAGACCTACATGGGTCCTGTGGTCAATAAGAGCTCCTATGCTGATTATCAGAAATTTGTTGAGGAACTTGGAAAAGCTGGCCGTATTCTGACTGGTGGAAAGATTCTGACTGAGGGAGATTTCGCCAAAGGATATTTCTGCGCTCCGACCGTCGTGGCTGACCTTGATATCAAGCATCAACTCTGGCAAACTGAGATGTTCCTGCCGATTGTTACGGTCGCAAAGGTCAAAGACCTGGAAACTGCCATGGAATACGCGAATAATGTCGATTATGGACTGACCGCGGGATTCTATGGTAGCGAGAAAGAAGCGCAATGGTTCTTCGACAACATCGAAGCGGGTGTGACCTATGCTAACCGGCCACAAGGAGCATCCACCGGCGCATGGCCTGGCTTCCAGCCGTTTGGCGGGTGGAAGGGTTCGGGTTCGAGCGGCAAGAATGCCGGCGGGTTGTATTATCTGTCGCTCTATATGCACGAGCAGATTCATACTCTTGTGAAGCACGCCTGAGTTAATAAGTTCATTACTTATGACAAAACTTACCACGCTGTCGAAGGCGATTGAAGCCTTGGTTCATGATGGTGATACGATCTATGCGGCGGGATTCACTCATCTGATCCCTTATGCCGCCGGGCATGAGATCATCCGGCAGAAGCGTAAAGACCTGGTGCTGGCGCGTGCGACGCCAGACCTGATCTATGACCAGATGGTTGCTGCCGGCTGCGCCCGAAAGATCATCTTCTCCTACATCGGAAACCCGGGAGTTGGCTCGTTGCGCATCATCCGCTCAGAAATAGAATCCGGACGTCTGGAAATTGAGGAGTATTCCCATTTTTCGATGATCAGCCGCCTGCAGGCTGGCGCTTCGGGTTTGCCGTTCATTCCCATGAATCAAACCGCCGCTGAAGATCTGGAACATGCCAATCCTCAATACCGGCGACTTACAGATCCGTATTCCGGCAGAGAAGTTGTGGTAGTTCCGCCATTAAATCCCGATGTGGCAATCGTTCACGTCCAGCGGGCTGATAGATACGGAAATGCCCAGATCTGGGGCATTCTGGGCGAGCAAAAGGAAGCGGCCTTTGCTGCAGATAAAGTCATCATTACCGCTGAGGAGATCGTCGATGAAGAGGTGATCCGGTCGGACCCCAATCGTACGCTGATCCCGGCATTTATTGTTGATGCTGTTTGCCACGTACCTTATTGTGCTCACCCATCATACACCCAGGGTTATTATGACCGAGACAATGCCTTTTATTTGCAATGGGATAAGATCAGCGAATCCCCGGACGAGGTGAAACGCTATCTGGATGAATGGGTGTATGGTGTGTCAGATCGCCAGGTTTATTGGGAAAAGCTTGGCAATGACCTCCACGAGAAATTAAAAGTCACCGACAGTTTCAGTGCACCGGTCAACTATGGAGCCTATTAATCATGGACTATACAGCCTCAGAATTAATGACCGTTAATGCGGCGCGTTTGTTGCGTGATGGAGATACGGTTTTTGTAGGTGTTGGGCTGCCCAACCTGGCATGCAACCTGGCAAGACATACGCATGCGCCAAACCTGCTGATGATCTATGAAGCTGGCGTGATCGGCGCCCGTCCGGCACGTTTGCCACTCTCGATCGGAGATCCAACACTGGTCAGTGGTGCTACTGCTGTCTGCAGCATGTACGATATCTTCACGCTCTACCTCCAGCGGGGCAATGTGGATGTCGGTTTTTTGGGCGGAGCCCAGATTGACCGCTTTGGCAACATCAATGCGACGGTGATCGGCGACTACGCCCATCCTAAAGTTCGACTGCCCGGCTCCGGTGGGTCCATGGAGATGGCCGCCTGGGCGAACCGGTGTTATATAATCACCCCCCACCAGGCTCGCCGTTTCCCGGAGAAAGTCGACTTTCGCACCTCTGCTGGTTTTCTCGGTGGCAGATCTGAGCGGAAAAGCAAGGGCGTCAGGGGAGGTGGTCCACAGGCAGTTGTTACCGATCTTGGGATTATGGAACCAGATGAGACTGGCGAGTTGATATTGACTGCCTTGCATCCCGATAAAACTGTTGAACAAGCCCGCCAGAACACCGGCTGGGAACTGAAAGTCAAAGATAAACTGAATATTACTCAGCCTCCCACCGAGAAAGAATTGCGCATCTTGCGTGAGGAATTGGACCCGACAGGGATTTATTTAAAGGGCGGTCAGTAACCGACCTTTTTCTTGGAGGCAGCATGTCGAACGCTAGAGTAATCAAAGCCCCGCGTGGAAACCAGATCACTTGCAAGTCCTGGCAGGTGGAAGCGGTCTACCGCATGCTCCAGAATAATCTGGATCCTGAAGTGGCAGAAAGACCGGATGATCTGGTTGTATATGGGGGGCGTGGTAAAGCCGCCAGGAGTTGGGAAGCGTTCGATGCCATTCTTAAAACGCTTCGCCAGCTGGAAGATAATGAAACGTTGCTCGTTCAGTCGGGCAAACCGGTAGCCGTCTTCAAAACACATCGCGATGCGCCGCGTGTCCTGATTGCCAATTCAAACCTTGTTCCGCATTGGGCGACCCAGGCACACTTTGATGATCTGGCAGCGCGAGGGTTGATCATGTACGGTCAGATGACTGCCGGCTCATGGATCTATATCGGGACGCAGGGGATTCTGCAGGGCACCTATGAAACCCTGGCTGCTCTGGCTGCCAAACGGGGCTGGTCCTCATTAAAAGGTAGATTTGTGCTTACCGCCGGGCTCGGTGGGATGGGAGGGGCACAACCGCTTGCCATTACCATGAATGAAGGCGTGGGTTTGATCGTCGAGGTTGATCCGGAGCGCGCCAAGCGAAGACGGGATATCGGGTATGTAGATGTGGTGGTCGACACGCTCGAAGAAGCCATGACGCTTGTGGAAGAGGCAAAAGACAAGAAACTGGCCAAATCTATTGGATTGGTTGGCAATGCAGCTGATATTTATCCCGAACTGGTTATACGCGGTATCGTTCCGGATGTGGTTACTGACCAGACACCGGCACATGATGTGCTGATGTATGTGCCCAGTGGCATGTCTGTGTCGCAAGCGGAAGAACTGCGTAATGCAGATCCTGAGACATACCAAAAGAAATCATTGGATTCGATGTCACGGCACGTCAAGGCTATGCTGGAATTCCAGAAGAGAGGCGCAGAGGTTTTTGACTATGGCAACAACCTGCGCCAGCGGGCATATGATAACGGTGTTGGCGAGGCATTTGACTTCCCGGGTTTTGTACCGGCATACATCCGCCCGTTATTTTGCCAGGGAAAGGGGCCATTTCGCTGGGTGGCGCTTTCAGGGGATCCGGAGGATATTTACCGGACGGATGAAGCGATCCTGCGGTTATTCCCCGATAATAAGCATTTATCACGCTGGTTACAGATGGCGCGTGAAAAAGTGCCATTCCAGGGATTACCGGCACGCATTTGCTGGCTTGGATACGGCGAACGCGCCAAAGCCGGGTTGGAATTCAATCGGCTTGTGGCTGAAGGTATCGTAAAAGCACCCATCGTTATCGGACGTGACCATTTGGATGCCGGTTCGGTTGCCTCCCCCAATAGGGAGACGGAAGGCATGCTGGACGGCAGCGATGCCATCAGCGATTGGCCGATCCTTAATGCGCTCATTAATGCGGTTAATGGTGCCACCTGGGTATCCTTCCATCACGGCGGGGGTGTTGGGATCGGGTTCAGCCAGCATGCCGGGCAGGTTATTGTGGCAGACGGTACGCCTGAAGCGGCAATACGGCTTGAACGGGTGTTGACGTGTGATCCTGGCATGGGTGTGGTCCGGCATGCGGATGCCGGATATCCTGAAGCGGTGGAATGTGCAAAGAAAAATCACATCCATCTACCCATGTTAGAATAATCAAGATAAAATCTAATTTTAATG
>Ga0105152_10000003_pt1 | contig 61280 bp, 52 predicted proteins | sample LakBais05cmmetaG_FD_81534 | JGI IMG/M metagenome (GOLD analysis project Ga0105152, IMG submission 81534) | Lake sediment microbial communities from Lake Baikal, Russia to study Microbial Dark Matter (Phase II) - Lake Baikal sediment 0-5 cm | ecosystem: Environmental > Aquatic > Freshwater >...
AAAAAAGCGATGGGGCGTATGTATTTCTTTACTATATATTTTTAGGCCATCTAACCCGGTGGATCGGTGTGACGATTCCATTCATGTACCATTTTGCGCGGCTGGTCAATGCAGTCATCCTCATTTCTTTGCTTGCGATTTTAATCCGCAAGCTGATGCCTGATGAAAAATGGGCGAGCCGCACCCTCTGGTTGGTATGCCTCGGCTCCGGGATGGGGTATGTGACGATGTTTTTCCATGTACTTTCGGATAATGAGCGCGTTGCAGAAGGATACCCATTTTTATCAATATTTGGTAATCCACATTTCACACTTGGGATGGCCATCTTTGTCGGAATTATATTGATTCTGATCGAAGCGGATGGATGGATTAATGCCGTCAAGGCAGGCATACTCACATTAATCCTGGCGGTGGTTCAGCCCTTCATGGTTATCAGTATTATTGCTGTTGCAGGTCTACATGCTGCCTGGAAATATTACAAGGATCGACGCCTGGATTACCGAATTCCCTTACTTATCCTCGTCGGTGGACTATCTTACCTGGGATATCAGTTTTGGGCATTGAATACCGATCCTGTTCTGGCACAATGGACCGTGCAAAATCGAACACCCGCACCAGCTTGGTGGGATTTCATCCTATGTATTTCCCCGGCGATAATGTTTTGTATTCTGGCCATTTTTCGTCGAAAAAAATTGACCATCCAACCTCATCCTATCATCATCATTTGGTTGATTTCATTAATACTATTAACATATTTCCCATTCGCTTTACAACGGCGATTTATGGCGGGGATCTATATCCCGGTCGTAATCCTGGCTTTCGTCGGAATTACTTCGTTTGTCAGCCAACCTCGACTGATGAATTGGCTTTATCGCGTTGCCTGGGTATTTTCCCTGCCGGGAACATTAATTTTTGTGATTCTATCAATATACGGGATCATCAATCACGATAATGCCTACTATTTATCAAAAGGCGAAGCTCAGGCATTATCCTGGCTGGATACAAAAGGCAAGCCTGCCAGCCTTGTGCTCGCCAGTCCATCGACTGGATTATTCATTCCAACCTGGAGTAATGATTGTGTCATTTACGGGCACCCTTTTGAGACACTAAACCTGGAAGCCAGTAAACAACTGGTCACATCGATCTTCGATGGTAGCATGGGTGATGAAGAAATTGATGAATTTCTGCAAAACAGGGGGGTTGATTATGTCTTTTATGGACCCCGTGAAAAAGACCTGGGCAATCCGGATTTTATTGATACCCTGCCGGTTATTTTTTCGAGCGGCGATGTGATTATTTATCAAGTTCCCCAGAACTGATTGATCATCATGTGGTATTTACTCTGCTTAATCCCGCTGCTCATATTTATTCCGGGCATGAACGATTTCATCTTCCTGCCGGGGAATAACTACTCGGATATCACCATCTCGCATTATCCGAATTTATTTTTTCTTCAACAAAGCCTGAGTTCCGGTCATGGTATCCCTTTATGGTCACCCAATATATTGAGCGGCTACCCGTTCATCGCGAATCCTCTATCAGGCATCCATTACCCGCCAGGATGGCTGGCATTACTTTTCCCGTTACCGCTGGGGATCAATCTCGTGGCAGCACTCCACCTGGTCTGGGGTGCATATGGGATGTATCGATGGTTAAAGGCAGAGGGGATCCAATCATCAGTAGCTGGCCTGTCTGCTTTGGCTTTTGGATTGCTGCCCAAGCTGATCTGGCATTTCGCTGCCGGACATCTGATGCTGACTTATGCGATCAGTTGGACACCCTGGTTGCTGCTGGCTGATAAACGCTTCCACGATTCTCCAAAGATCTGGTCGAACTTGTGGCGGTCACCCGGTGTGGTACTCGGGTTGGTCACCCTGGCTGACCCTCGCTGGGCTTTCTACGGCGGGTTGATCTGGTTTGTTTATCTGATTAAGCTGCGACTCTCAAGCTTGAAAACCTTTCAAGGCATCATTCTCGTTGCCCTACATGTTATCAGTCAGGTGATCCTTGCCGTAGCAGTCGCCGCTGCCCTCCTGCTGCCGTTCGTTCAATATGTCAGCTTATCCACGCGGACTCTGATGACCCCTCAGGAAGTCCTTGAGCACTCGCTGCCATTCTCGGGTTTGGTTAATTTGTTCTTTCCGACCACCGGTGGCGATTTGGAATGGATTGCCTATCCTGGCGCCATAAGCCTGGCTTTATTCGTGGCCGGGCTTGCCAACCGATCGCTACGCAAGCGATCCCTTATCTGGATGATTCTGGCTGCCGCAACACTCTTGCTGTCCTTTGGTTCAAATCTGCCTGGGATGGAGTTGCTGGCCGGCATACCCGGTTTCAGCCTGATGCGGGTACCGACTCGCTTTTTATTCCTGACAGGCATTTGCCTGGTGATTGCTGGTGGTTTCATCCTGGATGCGTTGATATCTCTGGATCCAAAAACACACCACATACAGTTGCTACCATTGGTTGGGTTCACCGTGGCAGTATTGATCTTTAGTGTGGGCGCATGCCTGTTGACCGGTCAGGTGGTGGCTGAGTTCTTCCTCGGTGCTGTCGGCGTGTTGCTGGCTGTTATCCTTATCCAGGTTTATGCCGCCGGCCGCATGTCTGCGCGTACTTTTTATTGGTCGTTGCTGGTTGTCCTGTTGATCAATCTCGTTGGGGTCGACTTGCGTTTCATGCAGAGCAAGTCTCCCCAGGAGGTATTGGATATCGGAGCCGGAGCAGCGGCATATTTATCGAAACAACCCGGTTTGTTCAGAGTCTACTCTCCCTCCTATAGCCTGCAGCAGCAAACAGCCATCAAGTACAGGCTCCAGCTGGCGGATGGGGTTGACCCGTTACAACTGCGTGACTATGAATCGTATATGGTAAACGCTACCGGGATACCCTCTACTGGTTACAGTGTAATCCTGCCTGACTTTATCAACCTTGATCCGGAAAGGAACTACACCACTTATTTTCCGGATGCTGAAGCGCTCGGCTTTTTAAATATCCGCTATGTTGTTGCGGAATTTGACCTGGCTGCGGAAGGGCTCACCCGGATCAATGAGATCGGCGAATACCGTATTTATGAGAACCGATACAGCCAGCCGCGTGCCTGGGTTCAGTTGGCTGATGGCTCCAAGGTTGAAGCCCAAATCCTGGAGTATTTGCCCAACGAGATCACCCTCCGGGCAGAAGGACCGGGGCGGTTATACCTGTCTGAGATCGCATATCCCGGCTGGCAGGTGCAAGTTGATGAAGATATCCCATCTGCCGTCGGGTTGGGCGAGTTAATACGCAGTATCGAGCTGGGTGCGGGCAGCCACGTGGTTAAGTTCTATTTTCGTCCACTGATCGCGTACGCCGGTGCTGGTATTTCCATGTTAACCATACTCATCATAATCGGCCAGATCATTCTGACAAAACACAGGAATTTATGAAGAAACTCTTCCTACATCTTAAACCGCTCGCAGGTTTGCCATGGCTTCCGGTCTGGCTGGTTCCGCTGGTTTTATTCTCTCCGCTGCTACTGAGCGGTCGTCCAATGTTCTGGGGAGCAGTGTTTCTGCAGTTTACCCCCTGGCGGATGCATGCTTTTAACCAAATTTTAGAAGGACACCTGCCGTTATGGAATTCCTTATCCGGTATGGGCGTGCCGCTGGCTGCCAATTACCAGTCTGCTCTTTTTTATCCACCGACCTGGTTGCTGCTGCCCTTCTACCGATTTGGTGGCGTGGATACTCTGGCACTGGGCGAGACCTGGTTGGTTGTCCTGCACCTGATCTGGTCTGCTCTCGGGATGGTCTTCCTGCTGCGACAACTGGGGTGTGGAAAATTCGCCCAGACTGTGGGAGCGTTGGCATTTTCATTGTCTGGTTATCTGGTCACGCGCGCCAGCTTTCTGAGCATCAATGCGACTGTTGCCTGGCTGCCCTGGGTCCTGCTTTGCTGTGAGCGGCTTCTGGTTGTTAAACAAGGATTGTCCCGGCGAATCGTAATCGGTGGGATCACGGTTGGTATGCTGCTATTGGCAGGGCATGCTCAGACTGCTTTTTATTCTCTCCTTCTGAGCGCATGCTGGGTTTTTTATCGGGGGATCTGGTCTGGATGGAAAGCAACCGTCAAAACGTCATTGTACTGGATCATCTCAATAATTATGGGTTGCGGACTGGCAGCAATACAGCTTATTCCAACTGTGGAATACCTTTTACAGTCCCAGCGCGCTAATGAGATCGGGTATGAATATGCGGTTAATTATTCATTCCTGCCCTGGCGTTTCCTGACGCTCCTTTTGCCCAACCTGTTTGGCACTCCTGCCAACGGCACCTATATGCTGCGGGCAGACGCCTATTGGGAGGATGCCATTTATATTGGCTTGCTGCCGCTCTGCCTGGCAGTTGGGGTATTCATCTATGCCCTTCTTAGCAGGGACACAGTCAAAGAATGGGTGGATCGGTTTCGTTTGAGCATCTTTCTCATGGTTCTGGCAATCCTGGCCGCAATGATCGCCCTGGGCAGCTACACACCATTATTCCCTTTTTTATATAAGAATGTTCCAAGCTTTGATCTGTTCCAGGCGCCTGCCCGCTGGATGATCTGGCTGGTGCTGGCGTTTTCCGTGCTGGCAGGGTTTGGCGCTGAAGTTTGGCGCAAGCCGGAAGGGAGATGGCGCGTCTGGTTGAATTTGTGTCTCGCACTGGGTATCACAATCTGCGTCGTCACCGTTTTGGCCGGATGGTATATGCCTTCCCTGCCAAAAGCGTTCATCCATGCATTTCTCGTATTCGGGGCATCTGTTGTATTCGGTTGTGTTTTAACAAAAATTAATCCTCAGAACCAGACGATGAAGGGGAAAAGGACGCCGATATGGCATTGGCTGGTGATACTGTTTGTTTCCGCTGATCTGCTCATGGCGAACTGGCAGGTGCATCCTGCGGCGGATAAGGAGCTGTACTCAAAGGCGGTTTCTGTCGCTCAATCCATGCAAGCCAGGGTTGGAGGTGGCAGGTTGTATATTTCCAGGGCAGACCTTGACCAACTCCAATACAAGGAATTGTTTGATTTTCGCGATTTCCGCATGGGCAAAAATTTTGATTTGCTGGCGGGTGCGGTGCTACCGGATACAAACCTGTATGGCGCTTTGGCGAGCGTCAATAATTTCGATCCTCTCATCCCGGGTCGTTTCGATGAATTGATGACCAAGTTGGAAAAAACGGATGGGAAGACAAAGCAGCAGATGCTGCAGCGTACAGGGGTTTCCCTGATTGAGCTTCTGGTGGGAGATCAGGGGAAGGTACGCTTTGAACCGTTGGAAGGCAGAGCCAGAGTCCGTTGGGTAAATTGTGCGGTTGGAGTGGCTGATGGAGAAGCTGCGCTAGCAATGTTGTTCAACCAGGCTGCACAAACAGAAAATCCACAACCGGTCATACTTGAAAATACGGCACCGGAACCAAACAATTGTTCCATCACGTTGTATGAGACCAGGATCATCGATGAACAGTCTGACAAATTAACTATCCAGGTCACTACCCCGGAAGAAGGCTGGCTGGTGCTATCTGATACCTGGTATCCTGGATGGCATGCCTGGATTGACGATCAATCGGCAGAAATCCATCAAGCGGATTTCCTTTTCCGGGCGGTGAAGGTGCCTGCCGGGCAACACACGATCCGCATGGCTTACCAACCGTTCAGCTTCTGGCTGGGCTTCGGGTTGAGCTTGCTTTTTCTGGTGCTGCTCCTGGTACTCTGTATTACCAACAAAAGAGGGGTTACAAAGGCTTAGCTGATCTCATCCGCTTGCGTAATCTTCCCTTGCGAGGGGAAAACAAATAAGCGATAAGGAATAACCCGGTGGCGGTCAGGACGATAGCAGGGCCGGAGACAATATTGGCGTAATAGCTGATATAGAGACCCAGGATCGCGGAGAAGGCACCGATTAACGCAGACAGTGCCATCATGGCTGGCAAGCGCCGCGTGAGTAAATATGCAGTCGCGGGCGGCGTGACCAGCATGGCAGCCACCAGACCAACACCCACCGTTTGCATGGAAACCACAATGGTCAACGCCAGCAGGATCAGCAGTGCATTGCGGATCCATTCCGCCGGCCAACGCAGCGTGGCAGCCAGTACCGGATCGAACGAGATCACCAGGAACTGCTTGTAAAAAAGCAGGACGACTGTAAGAATAATGACCCCCGTGGTCGCAGTGAGTATTAGATCTCCCACCCCGATACCCAGGATGTCACCGAAAAGGATATGGCTGAGGTCCACGGCATAGGTCCGTATCGAACTGATCAGTGCCACCCCCAATGCCAGGGCGGCGGTGAAAAGGATGCCGATCGCGGAATCCTCCCGAATGGTACCTTGCTTGCTGATCTGCCCGATCCCGAGCGCTACCAGGATTGCAGCCACCAACGCACCCAGGGTCAGGTTGCCGTTCAAGAGATAAGCAATCGCAATACCAGGCAGGATGGCATGTGCCAGCGCGTCGCCAAGAAATGCCATTGAGCGCAGGATCACGTAGCAACCGATCACCGAACAAAGAATACCGACCAGAATGCCTGCGACAAGCGCCCGTTGCATGAACTGATAGGTGAGGGGGGTGATCAACCACTCAAGCATGATCCCCTCGGTGATGGTGATCTTTATCCGGTGGGCAGCAATCATCCACCAGTAACGCACCGTTCATGTTCACCAACTGCTGGCTGAAAGCCGCTTTCAGTGTTTCCTGGGTGAGTGCTTTCTCGGGAGGACCAAAGGAGATCAATCTTTTGTTAAGAAGAGCCACCAACTCAAAATGCTGGGCTGCCAGGTTCAGATCGTGGGTTGATACCAGCACGGTCACCTTTTTTTGCCGCAGATTTTTTATTAATGCCAGGGTCGTTTCTACAGTGGCCGCATCCACTCCTGTGAATGGCTCATCCATCAGCAGAATATGCGGTTCCTGCGCCAGCGCGCGCGCCAGGAATGCGCGCTGTTGTTGTCCGCCCGATAAGTCGCCAACCGAGGCATTTGCCAGATCCAGCAGGTTCATTTGTTTCAGACAATCATCCACCACTTCACTATCCTGAGAGCCTGGCTGGGCAAACCAACCAAGCTGGGCATAGCGCCCCATGGTGACGACATCGCGCACCGTTACCGGGAACTTCCAGTCGACTTCTTCCCGTTGGGGAATGTAAGCAACGCAGTCGCGATGCTGGCCGATTGGCTGGCAATGGATTTGAATACTGCCTTTCCGGATCGGCATTAGGCCGACCAGAACCTTGAAAAGCGTCGATTTCCCGGCGCCATTGGGTCCGACGATCGCCACCTGGCTTCCGGGTGGAATTTGCAGGGTCAGGTCGATAAGCGCATCACTGCCGTTATAACCGGCGGTGACATTGTCAATATCCAGGCGGGCGGGTTCGGGAAATTCGTGATCGGTGTGCTTTGTCATTTCAGGGCGTTCACAATCAGTTGTGTGTCGTACTGCATCATTGTAATATAGGTTGGCGCAGGACCATCGGTAGATGTTAATGTATGAGTGATCAGGTCAGTGATAATGACCACCCCGGTTTCGGCCGCAATCGTTTCTGCCAGTTGTGGATTGGTCCCGGCTTCCAGGAAGATCGCTTTTGCACCACTGCTTTTGATTTTCTGGATCAATTCAGAAAGTTGTAATGCCGTCGGCATGGCTCCAGTGCTGACTGAGGGGATAATCGTCCCGACGACTTGGAACCCGTAACGGTCAGCATAGTAGCCGAATGATTCATGATTGGTGATCAACAGTTTGATTCCCGGTGGAATTAGGGCTACCTGGTTCTTGATCCAACTATCCAACTGTTCGAGTTCGGTATTATAGTGTTCTGCGTTCTGCCGGTAAGAGTCGCAACCGCCAGGATCGGCTTGGCATAGGCCGTCACGGATATTTTCAACATACTTAACAACAGAAAGGGGATCCAGCCAGAAATGCGGGTCAGTGGGTTCATCCACGAGTTCTCCACTGGCAGGTTTGCGTGGGGTTAAACCAGATGATGCTTCAATGACAAGGATGGGTTTACCCGAATTCGCGAGCGTGCGGGAAAGCCAGCTTTCCAAACCGGCTCCATTGACGATCAATATCGGACTGTTGGCGATTTTGACGACATCCCGCGGGGTGGGCTCGAAAGTGTGTGGATCCATTCCATTTGGGATCAGACTTTCCACGGTAAGTCGGTCACCAGCCACATTGCGGGAGATATCCGCCAGGAAGGATTCCACCGCCAGCACCCTGGGAAGCTGGTCTATAGCGGATATTGGTGTAGTGGTTTGGCAGGCTGTCAACCCGATCAACTGGATAAGGATGACCAAAGCAACCAGCCAGGAAGAATGATGATGGTAAATGCGATTACAAACTCGGGGAAGACAAACGGTCAATGTTTCTCAATCCTAATAAGGTATTTTACCATGCACTCTTCCGGTGCCTGATGAAAAGGATCTTCCACCATCCAATAATAAATCATTGAATTTCATCAGGTTTAATAGTCTCTGTCTGAGATGTTGATTTTTATAGCCGCATATGGCATAATTACCAGTAATCAAGCGAAGATGGAAACGAGTATACCGGTTTAAACCCTTCAGCGATCCCGGAACCAGTGTGAGCCGGGCAGGGCGATCGGTAGAAAATCCTTCCGGAGCTGCAAACTGAAAGCGATCTGCGAGTAAGTGCGCCGGGTTCATCTCCCGTTATCTAGGATGTGGATATTACCCTGTTGGGGTGTATCCAACCGAGGTGCCCGTTTTGAACGGGAACCAGGGTGGTACCGCGAGTTTTCCGCTCGTCCCTGAAATCGGGACGAGCTTTTATTTATCGGCAACAGGAGTGTACATGTTTAAACCGGTTTCTCCAAAACTCAATATCACTTCGCTGGAAGACGACATTCTGCATTTTTGGAAGAAGAATGACATCTTCCATAAATCATCTGATCTGCGCCGGGGTGGCACGGAATTTGTCTTCTTTGAAGGACCGCCAACCGCCAACGGCAGACCGGGAGTTCATCACGTCCTGGCGCGCGTATTCAAGGACATCTTTCCGCGTTACAAGACCATGCGTGGATACCATGTCAGCCGCCGGGGGGGATGGGATACGCACGGCTTGCCAGTCGAGATCGAGGTCGAGAAGAAACTGGGTTTCAAAAACAAGCAGCAGATCGAAGCTTATGGCATTGACAAATTTAACGAGCTTTGCCGCCAGTCTGCTTTTGAATACATCCGGGAATGGGAGCGCCTGACCGATCGCATCGGATACTGGGTGGATCTGAAGGAAGCTTACATCACCTATACCAATGACTATATTGAGTCGGTATGGTGGATCCTGAAATCCCTGTGGGACAAGAAACTGCTATACCAGGGCTTTAAGGTGGTACCATACTGCCCGCGCTGCGGCACGCCCCTCTCAGACCATGAAGTGGCGCTTGGTTATGATCAGGCGACCGATCCGTCGGTTTTTGTTCGGTTGCCGCTCGTGGATAACCCTGATACCTCCCTCCTGGTGTGGACGACTACCCCCTGGACGCTGCCTGCCAATGTGGCAGTCGCTGCCCATCCCGATGTCAACTATGTCAAGGTCGAACATGCCCTAACGGACGGCGGTTATGAGTACCTTATCCTCGCGGAAGCGCTTTTATCCAAGGTGTTTGGTGAAGACCAGGTTAAGGTAGTGGACAAATTCAAGGGCAAACATCTTAAAGCTAAACGATACAAGCCACTCTATACATTCATCCCAACTGACAAACCAGCCCACCGGGTCGTCCTGGCTGAGTATGTAACCATAGAGGATGGCACCGGTCTGGTGCATATTGCCCCGGCTTTTGGCGCGGACGATATGCAGATGGCACAGGAGAACGACCTGCCGGTGTTGATGACTGTTGCACCCGATGGCACTTTCATCCCCGAAGTGCGCCAGTGGAGCGGCATTTTTGTGAAGGATGCCGACCCTGCCATCACCGAAGATCTGAAAACGCGTGGGTTGCTTTTCAAAGCCGGCACATACACCCACACCTACCCATTCTGCTGGCGCTGCGATACACCGTTGCTCTATTATGCCCGTAAGACCTGGTATATCCGCACCAGCCAGTATAAGGATCGGTTGGTTTCCAAGAACGAGGAGATCAACTGGTACCCGGGGCACTTTAAAAATGGACGTTTCGGTAACTGGTTGGAAAATAATGTGGATTGGGCGCTCGGGCGCGAGCGTTTCTGGGGTACGCCGTTGCCGGTGTGGGAATGTCTGGATTGCAAGCACCAGGTGGCGGTCGGCTCAGTGGCGGAATTAACCCAACTGGTCGGGCGTGATCTTTCCAGCCTTGACCTGCACCGCCCGTATGTGGATGCCATCCGTTTCTCCTGCCCGAAATGTGGGGGAGCCATGCAACGCGTGGTCGAGGTGATCGATGCCTGGTTCGACTCGGGCTCAATGCCGGTTGCCCAGTGGCATTACCCTTTCGAGAACCAAAAAACTTTTGAGATCCAGTTCCCGGCGGATTTCATCTGTGAAGCGGTGGACCAGACCCGCGGCTGGTTCTATTCATTGCATGCCATCAGCACCATGCTGTTCGACTCGGTTGCATACAAAAACGTCATCTGTCTGGGTCTGATCCTGGACGCGGAAGGGCAGAAGATGTCCAAGACGCGCGGAAATATCATCAATCCCTGGGAAGTGCTGGATGCGCATGGCGCGGATGCCTTCCGTTGGTATCTCTATACTGCCACACCTCCCGGTCAGGAACGACGCTTCTCGTCAGAATTGGTGGGTGAGGTGGTGCGGAACTTCATGCTCATGTTGTGGAACACCTACTCCTTCTTTGTCACCTATGCCAGGCTGGATGAGTGGAAGCCTGATTCTTCTGTTCAGCCGGAATATTCCGATCTGGATAAGTGGCTGCTTTCATCGATGCATGCGCTTGTTCGTGATGTCACTCAAGCGATGGAAAGCTACGACGTGACCGGCTGCACCCGCCCGATCGAACGGTTTGTAAATGACCTGTCTAACTGGTACCTGCGTCGCTCGCGCCGGCGCTTCTGGAAGAGTGGTTCGGATGCAGACAAAATTGCCGCCTATGCCACGCTCTACCAGGCACTGGTGACGGTTGCCAAGCTTCTGGCACCCACGATGCCTTTCCTGGCGGAGGAGCTCTATCAAAACCTGGTCTGTTCGATCAACGAAAAGGCGCCACTATCGATCCATCTGACTGATTGGCCTGAATATGATCCTGAGCGAATCGATGAACAGCTTAACCGCGACATGGCGCTGATCACACAATTGGCGTCACTCGGGCATGCCGCCCGTAACAAAGCCAACCGCAAGGTACGCCAGCCTCTCGCCCAGGTCAACTTCGCGGTTGGCAGCGCTGAGGAGCTGTCTGTCATCGAACAATATGCCGAACTCCTCAAGGATGAATTGAATGTCAAAGCAATTGGGACACTGATGAAGGCTGGAGAAGCAGTCGATTACAGTTTGAACCCCTTGCCTAAACAGCTCGGTCAAAAGTACGGTGCGCGTTTCCCTGCCATCCGTCAGGCTCTACTCCTGTTGGATGCCAGCCAGGCAGCACCGCAGCTGCTGGAGGGAAAGCCGGTGGAGGTGTTGGTAAACGGTGATAAATTGGCGATTCTGCCGGAAGAGGTCGAAGTGCGTGTCCAGGCGCATGCCGGCTACGCTGTGGCGGCGGAAGGAGCCTATCTGGCTGCGCTGGTGACTGATCTAACCCCTGAGCTGGTTCAGGAGGGATTGGCGCGGGAGTTCGTGCGGCGCGTTCAGGACCTGCGCAAACAGGCTGAACTGGAGATCAATGACCGCATTGCCATCTATTACCAGGCTTCGCTCAAACTGGCGGCTGCTATACAATCCTTCGGTGATTACATCAGCGCTGAAACGTTAGCTGTGGGGTTGTTGGACAAGCTGCCCCCCGGTGGGTGTGTAACCGTGGAAGATGAGTTTGATGGCGAGCAGGTGACATTCGGATTGGAAAAACGTTTGTTATGAGATAACCAGCCGATTCATCGGACCAATAAACCCGGGGACTGCACAACACATGGTCCCGGGTTTTTATTGTTACAGGAATTTTGTGGGTGAAAAAACAGTATTAGTGATTACTTGGTATGTTGTCTTGCAGTACCTCTTTCATAATCTGCATCCATAAAGAAAAACATCATTAAACCCGCACCTGCGGACAGAATATGCCAGATGGCGTGACCTTGAAAGACAGAGGTGGGATAACAGAGGTAATGAGTTTTATCGAGGATCCAGATGAGGTAGGCGGCTGCAAATAACTCAATAGAAGTCATGAATTGTTGTTTCGGATCTGAGATAAGCCCATGGCGCAGGGAAGTCTGCGTGATAACAAGGGAAGCAACGATCAGGATACCGAATAACATTCCCCGGATCACCGGAAAGAAGAATATCAGTCCTTCAAAAATGATATTCAATGCCATAAAGAGCAGAATGAATTTCCCGGAGATTAGCTTGCGTTGATGGGCAATCGCATAAAAGAGCATGAATGATCCGATCAGATACATTGAATCGTCATCCAGTTGCTCACCCAGGAATATAAAAGATGCGTGGTAGATGAAGGAGCCGATGCCGACGGCAATGCTGGCTAAACCGAAGAGGATCAAGAGCCGGCGGGGTAATCCTGTTGTTAGTGAGATTTTTTTATGTGTGTTTTTGGTACGAGAAATAAAGATAATAATGATTATTCCCACCAGTATATAAGCTATATTTGTGAAGGCGTTTATCGGTTGGCGGATCAACCCTGTGCTTACCGCCTCACAAAAACAGTGATCCGGCAGGCAATCCGCAGGTCGGTAGTTCAGCCAGTTTATCCTGAGAATTTCAAGCAATAGTCTTATCACTATCCAACCGTTTTCTATTCATTAATCAATGTTTTAATTACTGGTATGATGAAATTTACTTGACACCTCCTTCCTTTGGAAGGAGGTGTGAAATATCAATGAACTTTTAAGGATACGATCATCGCATCCAGGAGCGACAGGTTTGGGGTGAAGCTATTTGGTGGTTGGGCAGCCAGTGTCGGGAGAATGCCTGCCAGATAGGTGTCATAGTCAGTATCGATTTGGGCTTGAAGCGCGGCATCCACTTTATAATCAGCCGGCAGGCTGGGGTGGGTGATGGGTAGTATGGTGGAAACGAAATAATTTCCATCATTGGTTATACCCTGGAAGGTGTAAAACAGGTCCGTATTATTCACCGGCGCCGTGTACTGGCCATATTCCGCCAGGAAACGGATGCCCTGCCCATTCTGGAAGGAAATAAAAGCCGGAGCAGCCGAGAAAAGTTGGCCAGCGTTCCAGATTGGGAGGAACGGGATCGACCCCGGGGGTATGTTGGGTTTGTTGGCGATATACTGCTGCAGCTTGGTAATAATATCGGCGACTTGCGGATTAAGGGCCTTATATTCATTGACCGGGTAAATCATGATGCGCGGGCCGTGGAATTTGTCGCCGGTTGCATAATTGGTAAAGTTAATTTGCTCGGTCTGGGGTGCCATATCAAAAGGAGCGCCTTCGCCCGCCGGTACAGCCGGGATGACAGAGGTTGTCACCCCCTGCGCAATGGATGGATCATAGGAAAATGTGATCCCATTGAAATCAACGCTGGGACCGGATGGAGAGGTTGTGGAGACGACCGGATTTCCATTGCCTCCTGCGAGCGTCAGGGCGACTTGCGTCGCAACATTCAGGCTGTCGGTGGTGGTTGCTGTTCCACAGGCCAGGCTGGCAGCCAGAAGGAGAACAACAGCGACAAGCAGTGATGATATGCGATATCGGTTACTTGATTCCATTTCTAACTCCTATTATTGTCATACATGCCAGGCGGGGGTATTTCAGAGCCGGCTTTGAGCTTTTTTGCCAGGTCCAGTGCAACCATGGAAAACACGATCAAACCTGCGATCGCCCACGCCGACCCGCTTAGTTGAATATTATCCTTGAATTTTACTGCAATACCTGCTATCGCCCAGATGATGGGGATTGGGAAAGCCAGGTCTTTGTGTCTGGCATACACCGCAAAGACGATGGAGGCTGCCGCAACCAGCATGATCAATGTCCAGGTTATCGGATCCACACCGAATCCATTCCAGTTGTAATAGTATAAAACGTCGGTAACATTCGCAATCGTGGCTACGGTGATCCAACCCAGGTATAGACTGAAAGGGTAATCGACTGCCCATTTTTCAATCGAAGTGGCTGCTTTTCTGCCGGGATAGAGGCGCAGGACAATCATGATGAGCAGCACCAGCAGACTCAGCATGGCGATCAAGGTCAAGGCGAACAGATTGTAGTGCCAGAAGAACAACCAGGCAATGTTGGCAATGCAGCTTCCGATGAACAGTCTCGCAATATTTTCCAAACGCGTGTTACCGGCTGATTTGGGTAGCGCCTGAAAGACGGCGAAGGCGATGAATCCAATATAGATGATGCCCCAGATCGAGAACACATACCCGGCAGGTACAAAGAGAACCTTGAAGCGGTCTGAAATTTCACCGGTGTTCTGCCCATTCAACGGCAGGGCGTTCGCCAGGATGTTCATGACGATGGTTAATAATGCGGAGACAATTACCAGAATTTGACGGACTGATAGCTTATTCATTGTTTTTCCCTGTTTTATTGGTTTTAGAATAATACTTGACCAGAGGATCCAGGTAGAAATTGAACCAGCCTTGCCGGTGGCTTTCTCCCAGACCTTCCGGGATAGTTGAATGGTTCAGGGTGACCAGCGTTTCATTACCTTTGTCCTCAAAGGTGAGTTCCAACGGCGAATCGGGTGCATCCTGCGGGAACTCGGAGGCACGCCAGCGCATGCTGATGCGGCGGGACGGCTCAATATCGATTAACGTGCCGCAGATATATCCATCCCAGGCGGTGAATTTGCCTCCAGTAACTGGCTCGATCTGGTAATTGCCACCTGTGATGGTCGTATGAAGCCGGCTGTCCAGCCAGATTTGAAAAACCTGTTCGGGTCTCGCCTGGATCATCTTCTGTATGGTGAATTGTTCAGCCATTTATCCTCTTGAGGGATATTATCATAGATTGTCACATCCCTTACATCAAGTTAGCATTCTGATCAAAGCCGCCAGGAGGTATATGGGATAATGTTATCCCACTTTTAAAAGATCATGATCGGTGAATGAATACCGGATACGATTGGTCAGTTGTATAATCATCGCAAGACATTCTTTTGAATACATCACCAGGAAAAAACGAGAGTGCAAAGATGAAGCTTGTATCTGTTGAAGAGATGAAGGCGATCGAAGCAGCTGCCAATGCATCCGGGTTGAGTTATGCCGCCATGATGAAAAACGCCGGAGAAGGAGTTGGTCAATGGGTTGACAACCATCCTGAACAGGGTCGGGAACAATCCGCTTTAGGGTTGATCGGTTCAGGTAATAATGGTGGTGATACGCTGGTTGCGCTTACATTTCTCTCCTCCAAGGGGTGGCAGGCGACCGGCTACCTCGTCCGCCCACGGCAGGTGGATGACCCGCTTATCACAGGATTCGTGCAGGCGGGCGGTGTGGTCATTCAACTGGATGACGATCCCGGTTATACGAAACTATCTGACCTGTTGAAAGGTGTCTCAGTCCTGCTGGATGGCATCCTGGGTACAGGCACCCGGCTACCGCTGGATCCACCCATTGCGGGTGTTCTTAATTTCGTCGATAAGCATTTGATTGCTTGCCATTCCAAGCCGCTGGTAGTTGCAGTTGATTGCCCCTCGGGAGTGGATTGTGACAGTGGAGCTGCTGCCACAGAAACCATCCACGCAGATGTCACGCTCACCATGGCGGCTGCCAAATTGGGGATGTTTGCTTTCCCAGCCTATGAGTATGTTGGTACAGTCGTGCCGGTCGATATCGGTATATCCGATTCCGAAGGTCAGCTCGGCGCCATCAAGCGCCAGGTGATCGATGATGAGTTTGTTCGCCTTACCCTGCCTGAGCGCAGGATGAATGCGCATAAAGGGGATTTTGGGACAGCCCTGCTCCTGGTGGGTTCAGAGCAATATACCGGCGCCGCGCTATTGGCAGGTGAGGCCGCCTATCGTGTGGGCGCAGGTTTGGTCACACTGGGGGTTGTGAAACAGGTGCGGGCTGCAATCGCCGGTCAGCTGCCAGAAGTGACCTGGATTGTGCTGCCGGATGCCGATGGTTACCTTGCAGCTGAAGCAGCCGGGATTGTCCTTGGCAATATCGAACGGGCAAATGTCCTGTTGGTGGGTTGCGGGTGGGGAGTGCAGGAGGAGACCCACGAATTCCTGCATGAGTTACTCCCTGGTTGTGTTTCCCGCTTTCCACCCATGGTTGTGGATGCTGACGGTTTGAAGTTGCTGGCACGAATTGGTGCCTGGCAGTCGGCACTGCCTGTGGGCAGTGTCCTGACTCCCCATCCGGGTGAGATGGCAATCCTGACCGGCATGACCTCTGCGGAAGTCCAGGAAGACCGTTTGGGGCTGGCTGAGCGCTCAGCGCAAGCCTGGAACCAGGTGGTGGTATTGAAAGGCGCTCTTACCGTCGTGGCAGCGCCGGACGGCCAGTCTGCCATCCTGCCTTTTGCAACACCTGCCCTGGCGCGCGCCGGGACGGGCGACGTGTTGGCAGGTATGATTGCCGGATTGATGGCTCAGGGAGTTGGTGGATTTACAGCAGCCTGCGCGGGCGCTTATCTGCATGGCAAAACCGGCATCGCTGCGGCCGAAGACGTGGGTAACACAGCTTCCGTCCTGGCGGGTGACCTACTGGTCTACCTGCCGGGCGAGATCAGTCGAATTAAATAATAAGGGTGGAAATCACTCCCACCCTTTAATTTAAACCTGTTTTGATATCAGGCTTTTGAAGCACGGTTTGCGGCTTTGGCTGCGGCAGCACCTTTTTTAGCACCTTCAACAGCCCCGCTGACCATGGCTTTTTGTTCCTCGAGCAGCACCTGGCCTTTGCGCCCCAGTTCGGTGGCGCGCTGGCGCGCCACTGCGGCAAGTTCATCTGCGCGCATGTGTGCTTCCTTTGCGGCGCTCTCGGCGCGGGCATAAGCATCCTCTATGGATTCAGATGCCTTATCTTTTAGTTCGATCGCTTTATCGCGAATCAAAGCACGCGTTTCAGCGCCGGATTGGGGTGCAAAGAGCAAAGCCACTGCGGCTCCAGTCAAGCCACCGACCAGAAATCCGACGATGAATGCTCCAAAATCGTCTCGATCAGACATGGGTATACTCCTTTCGGGTTGATAAAAATTATGTAATTATCTTCGCCAGGGAAGACGGAAAAAACCGACTATCTTCCGCAGGGCGGCTACATACTCGTTAAGTTTGATGACCGGTTCAACCAGGTTGCTGCTTAGGAAATTGGCAGTGCCACGTATGGTGTTGATGGTCTCGTTGGTTGTGTCCAGGATGGGTTTGATCTCATTTTGTAGTAAATTGATCAACACCGCAAGTTGAATGGCCAGTATGACCAGGGCAGAACCGATGAGGATGGATTCAAACGCCATGAAAATAATGAAGATGTCGCGCATCTTTTCAGCAGTGGCAGCATCGGCTTTCAGCAGGAAAACAGTGCCTGCCACCAGACCGGCAACAACCAGGATGGCAATCACGGCAATCACCACGATGACACGTTTACTGACCAAACCTGTTGTGGGTCTGCGACCTGAAGTTAATTCCGCATAATTTTCACTTATTTTTGCTGACATAGCGAACAAATTATAACATAAGTGGATAATCCGGCTGAGCGGTAGAAATTCCCCACTGATTGACGATTAGACAGGATAATAAAGGCTGGGTGATTAGAATTCCGAATCAATTTCTTCCACCGGCGTGCTTGATTCAAGCGGTTGTACTAAAAAATTATCGAAGAGCTTATCCTGGGTAACGGTTACCATGTAACGCTTAACCAGTTCCAGAACGGCCAAAAAGGTGACCAGGACCTCAACCCGCGTGGCGCGCTGCCCGAGCATCTCCCGGAAGGTTAAATGCCCCTGCCGGCGCAGCGTGATCAGGATGCGGTTGATCTTCTCCCGGATGGTGACCCGCGGGATGGTGATGATGGTATTCAGGAGTGGCAAGTCCCTGCCTTCAGCAAAAAGACTGCGGGCAGCGGTAACCAGATCCGCAAGGGTGAGTCCGCTCAGGTCCAGTTTGCCTTCCACCTTGGGCGGTGGGGCAGTGCGTAGGAATGTTTGCAGGTTCGATGCCTCCCGCCCCGAGAACCAGACGGCGAGTTGCTTGAACTGCTTGTAGATTTTTAGTTGTTCAACCAGAGCATCGCCGGGATCCTCCTCGCCGGGCTCGCGTTCCGGGGGTCTTGGCAGTAGAGCCTCTGACTTGATCTGGATCAGTTTGGCGGCGATCACCAGGAATCCCGAGACTTCCTCCGGGTTGAGATCGGGTGTCGAACGCAGGTAACCCAGGTATTGGTCCGTCACCTGCGCCAGTGCAAGTTTGGTAACATCCAGTTCTGCCCGTTCGATCAACGAGAGCAGCAGATCCAGCGGACCCTGATAAACATCCGTGGTGACCTGATATGCCTGATAGCTGGATTCCGTGGTCTTGAAAACCATGAGCGACATTATAGCAGAATATACTTGCATTCGACCCGCGGGTTAGCGGTTATAATTCTTCATCGAGCCATTCATGAAAGTGAAAGTTTCCTTTAATTCAAAGCTACGCGTAATTACCGGCGGGACTCAGGCTGAACTGGAACTGCCGGATGATTGCGCGGTCAGTGGATTGAAAAAAGTCCTCCTTGGTATGGTTCCTCAACTCAAACGAAGATTGGATACGGCTGTTATAGCCATCGACCACGCGCTTACGAAAGAAGAACCCCTCATAAAACCGGGAATGGAGATCTCCATTTTTCCACCCGTCGTGGGTGGATGAAGGATGGAAATACCGGTTGCCTGCGTGCAATGCGGGGCTGAGTATCCCTCAGACGCCATACCCTATCGCTGTCTCCAATGCGGAGGCATCTACGATTGGGTGGGAGTTTTCCCGTATCATTCTCAACGCCACGAACAGGCTGCAGATACCATGTGGCAGTACCAGAAATCCTTTAACCTGCCGGCGGGGATGCACCCCATCACTCTTGGCGAGGGAAAAACTCCACTCCTTGCTGACACAGTAGGTGGTCAGAAAATATTTTATAAGCTGGAATATTTGAATCCGACCGGCTCTTATAAGGATCGTGCCAGTTCGGTTTTGGTGAGCTTTCTTCACACGCGTGGGGTGACGAGCGCGGTTGAGGATTCCTCCGGCAATGCCGGCGCGTCCTTTGCGGCTTATGCCGCCCGTGCCGGCATGCATGCCCGGGTGTTCATCCCCGAGTCTGCCTCAGGACCCAAGCGGCGCCAGATCGAAATCTATGGAGCCGAGCTGGTCACGGTCAGCGGTTCGCGCTCCGCCGCCGCGGGAGCGGTTGCGCGTGAGGCTGGATTGGGTGCTATTTACGCGAGTCATGCCTACCTGCCGTTCGGGATGGCGGGTATTGCCACCATTGCCTACGAGGTATTCGAGCAGCTTGGCAGAGCGCCCGGGACAGTGATCGCCCCGGTGGGTCATGCCAGCCTGGTTCTGGGCATTCTGCGCGGTTTCAAGGCGCTGCAGGCAGCCGGGTTGATCGATCAAATCCCGGCGATGGTTGCTGTTCAAGCTGCCGCCTGCGCGCCTGTCTGGGCTGAATTTCATAAGAAACCGCTGCCTGTAACCGAATTGCCTACCCTGGCAGAAGGTGTCAAGGTGCTGCGGCCGGTCAGAGCGGCTGCTTTACTGAAAGAGCTGGAACAGGGGCGCGATCAGGTGCTTGCCTTCGACGACAGCCAGATCATGACTGCCCGGTCAGAACTTTCCTGGCGCGGCATTGATATCGAACCCACCTCGGCGCTGGTCTGGTGCGCCCTGACAAAATTCGATCAAAAACTGCCTGAACCAATTGTGCTTGTTTTAACCGGTTCAGGGTTAAAATACGAAGGGAACCAGTAACACATTTGAAGGAACTAATGGAACGCCTGCCGCAAACTCTGCGTCTGACGTTCCCTGAGTTCTGCGGAGCAGAGTATGGAGAAGAGTATCCCACTTTTTGAGGTGGAAAGCCCTCAAGAGCTCAGAGACCGTTTGAAATTACCGGTTCAGGACCTGTTGTTGTTAAGCCGTGCGCTCACGCACCGCTCATACCTCAACGAGCATCCTGAAGCCCTGGAAGATAATGAGCGCCTGGAATTCCTGGGCGATGCTATTTTGGATTTTACGGTTGGTGCCTGGCTTTACCAGCACTTTCCTGAAATGGCTGAGGGCGACCTGACACGTATGCGCTCGGCACTGGTCCACACCGAACGGTTGGCGGAATTTGCACGCCAGATCGACCTGGGGCGAGCCATTCATCTGGGTCGGGGTGAGATCCAGGCCGGCGGTCAGGACAAGGATGCCTTGTTATGTGATACCTTTGAAGCCCTGGTTGGCGCGATCTACCTGTCCGCAGGCATTGAAGAAACACAACGCTTCATGGCGCCCTTTTGCCGCCAGGCGGCGGATATTGCCATCGCCAATAATTCACTGGATGATCCGAAAAGCCTGTTCCAGCAGTGGGCTCAGGCGCGTGGATTTGCAACCCCGCAGTACGCAACCCGCAATGTGTCTGGACCCGATCATGCCAGGATTTTCGAAGTGGATGTTCTGATAGAGGGTCAGGTTTACGGCTCAGGCATCGGGCGCTCGAAGCAGATGGCAACCAAACTGGCAGCCCAGGATGCCCTGGATCACTTGAATACATCGACGAACAATGGGAAGCAATTAAAATTGAACAATGAGTAATTTATGCTGATACGTCTTAAATCCTTGGAAATGCACGGTTACAAAACTTTCGCCGACCAGACTCGCTTTGAGTTCCCTGGCGCGATCACCGCTATCGTGGGACCCAACGGGTCCGGCAAATCCAATATCGCCGACGCCTTGCGCTGGGTGTTGGGTGAGCAGTCCTACAGCCTGTTACGCGGCAAGAAGACCGACGATATGATCTTTTACGGTTCAGAGCAGCGCGCGCGTGCCAGCATGGCATCTGCCACGATCAGCTTTGACAACTCGGACGGCTGGCTGCCGATCGATTTCAGCGAGGTGGCAGTTACCCGCAGGGCATACCGCGATGGTCAAAATGAATATCTGCTGAACGGACAGAAGGTGCGCCTGAAAGAGATCACAGAACTGCTGGCTCAATCCGGCCTGGCTGAACGCACCTATACCATCATCGGTCAGGGTTTGGTCGATTCCGCCCTGGCGTTGAAACCGGATGAACGCCGCAAGCTATTCGAAGAGGCCGCCGGTATTGGACTATACCGTTCGCGCAAAGAGGAAGCCCTGCACCGGCTTGACACCACCCGCCGCAACCTGGAACGCGTGCAGGACATCCTGGCAGAATTGCAACCACGCCTGACAAGCCTTGAACGCCAGGCGCGCAAAGCCCAGGAATACGAACAGATCCGCGCCGACCTGCACCTGTTGTTGCGCGACTGGTACGGCTATCACTGGTATCATACTCAAAAAGAAGTGCGGCGCGCCCAATCAGGCGTGGTCGAACATGAGAGCCGCCTGGTTAAAGCCCGCCGTTCCATGGGTGAAGTTGGTGGAAAGATCACCACGCTACGCGCCCAATTGCAGAAAAACCGCAGTGAATTGACTACCTGGTACACTCAGACATCCATATTAAACACAAAACTGGAAGAGCTCAACCGCCAGATGGCGGTCCTGGATGAACGCGATGCATCCCTGGGCATCCAGATAAAAAATCAGGAATCCACCCTCGCCCAACTGGAGGAGGAATTAAAGGGTTTCTCACAGGCGCTGGAAGCCGGGGAGCAGGAAAAAAACCGGTTGGAAAGCAATCTGACCGAGGCACGCAGGGAACAAAGCCAGGCACAACAGGCATTCTCTGGAAAGCAGACAGAACGTGAAGCTGCCGAGCAGGAACTGCACCGCCTGAGGCAAGAGCTGGTTGGGGTCGAGACCGAAAAGGTGCGGGTATCAGCCCGGCAAGCTGAGCACTCAGACCGCCTGGTAGCTTTGCAGACATCCTTAACCCATATCGATGAGCAGATGACTGCTTCAACGGATGCGATCCGGCAGCTTGACGAGAAAGTGGGGAGCTCTGAAAAGGGACTGCGTGAAGCTGAAATTCAGGAGAAAAACCGCCTCGCAGATATCAAAAAGAATCAAGATAAATTATCTGACTATGAGCGCCGCCGGCGGGAAGCTGAAACTGCCGCCATGGAAGCTAAGAATCAACTGGCGCGCGTTGAAATGCAACTCGAGTTGATCAAGCAGGCAGAGCAGTCTCTTTCTGGGTATGCCGAAGGCGCCCGGCAGTTAATGCAAGCCGCCCGGGATGGCAAGCTGCATGGCGTGCGACAGACGCTCGCCAGCATTCTGGATGTCGATCCCGAGTATGAAAGCGCCGTGGCAGGTGCACTGGGGGAATTCGTCGATTTGATCATCCTGGAAAATGGCAAACAAGCAGCTAGAGCCATCTCCCTGGTCGAGGAAGGAGAGGACCGGCGGGCGGCTTTGTTGCCTCTGGATTGGGCATCCGGCAGCTCAACCTTCAAAACGGCTGGAAAATCCGGTGTCTTGGGCATGGCGGCCGAGTATGTTCACTGCCCGCAGGAATACGAGGCGGTGGTCAAGGCATTACTCGGCAATATACCCGTGGTTAAAAATGGCGAGACCGCCAGGGCGATCCTGGCAGGGCAGTCTGCGGGTGTGCGGGTGGTGACAATGCGTGGTGAGCTTTACTGCGCCAACGGGCCGGTCCTGGTTGGCAAGGGTGGGCGCGGCGGCATTATCGGCCGCTCGCACCAGATCAAGGACCTGGCTCAGCAGGTGGAGAAATTAACCGCCGGCTGCCAGACTGCCGTCCGGCAGGTGGAAAAGATTACCACTGAGTTGGACAAGGTCCGGGATGCCGGGATCGAACTGGCAGCGACTCTGGCTGATGCCGATAAAACCCTGAAAACCGCGCAGGATGAACAGCGCGAATTGGAAAACGAACTTACCCGGCAGCGTCAGCGTCACGAATGGTTGACAGGCCAAAAATCACAGTTAAGTGATCAGATCAGCAACACTCGCAGCAAGATCGATCAGGCTGGGGTGAGTCTGACCGGGATGGACGACACGGTCACCAGCCTGACACACAAGCTCGCACTTTCTAACCAGGAACTGGCAGCGCTCGACTTGACCGAATTGGAGAGTCAGGTGGCGCATTGGGATAAACAAGCTGCGGTAGCCACGCTTGCCTTCGAAGAGGTCGAGAAGCGTGTTGGGGAACGCCGTTCAGCTTTCGAGCGGGCAGCGGCAGCGCGCCAGGCAGATGAAAACCATCTAAATGAATTAAAAGCCAGCCAGACCGAGGTTGGAACGAGCCGGGTCAGCGAACAAGCGGAACGTGAGAAATTGAAGTCGGAAATCGCCGAAGTTCGGACTCATATCGATTCTCTCGAAAGCGAGGTCGCCGGACTCGAAAAATCCCTGGAAGCGCTGCAACAGACCGACAGCACCGCCCAGCAAACGCTGACCCAGGCAGAACGCTACCACACCCAGGCGCAACTCGATCTGACCCGCCAGCGCGAAGCGCTGGACCTCCTGCAGCGCAGGATCGAGGATGATTTTGGCCTGGTGGCATTCGAGTTTGCCGAGAATGTCTCCGGACAAACCCCGCTGCCGTTTGAGGGTATCGTGGAACAGCTCAGGCAATTGGAAGAGCTGCCGATCGACATCGAGGACAATATCAATCGCCAGAAGGGGTTAATGCGGCGCATGGGCGCGGTCAATTTGGAAGCCCAGGAGGAATACAATGCTGTGCGCGAACGCTATGAATTCCTGACCGCCCAGGTGGAGGATTTGCATAAGGCGGATGTTGATTTGATCGCGGTCATCGCCGAACTGGACGACATGATGAAAAAAGCCTTCCAGATCACCTTCTCGAAGGTGGCGGTTGAATTCCATCACATGTTCGCACGCCTGTTCCCGGGCGGACATGCCCGTCTGGCGCTTACGGATGAAGAAGATGTGATCGAATCGGGCATCGATATTGAGGCGCGCCTGCCGGGGCGGCGTGAACAGGGTCTCTCGCTGCTATCGGGTGGTGAACGCAGCCTGACAGCCTCGGCGCTGGTTTTTGCCCTGTTGAAAGTATCACCCACACCGTTTTGCGTGCTGGATGAGGTGGATGCCATGCTGGATGAGGCCAATGTCAACCGCTTTTCCGAGCTGCTGACCGAGTTGAGCGCCAATACCCAGTTCGTCGTGATCACGCATAACCGCAACACCGTCCAAGTGGCGGGCGTGATCTACGGAATCACCATCGGGCGCGATTCGGCCAGCCGGGTCATCGGTCTTAAGATGGATGAAGTCACCGATGAGTATGCGAAGTAAGCTCCTCAGGTTTGATGATTGAATGATATATAAAAGAGGCTCTCATTTGAGAGCCTCTTTTGATTCAGGTGTAAAACCTGTCGTTAGTTGGTCTGTCCTAAACTGGTAAATGTGGGCTCGATTGGGACCACTGTCGACCAGATATCAAAGCGTTGAATATCCGTCCGATCGGATTTTTGTTTTGTGAGCCATTCGGTCAGAAGCGTATCGATGTACTGAGACCATTCGTAATCGTTCAGCGGTTTGATACGTTTCCCAAGCAACTGGATAATGTGAACCCCATAGGAGGTCTTGATGGGTTCGCTGATTTGACCCACGTTAAGCGCGAAGGCTGCTGTTTCAAACTCCGGGACCATCTGACCTTTACCGAACCAGCCCAGGTCGCCACCGTTGTTCTTGTTGCTTTCATCGGTGGAGAAAGTGGCTGCCAGGTCGTAGAAATCCTCGCCTGCCTTTAATCTTTCCAGTACGATGGTTGCCGTCGCATCATCCGGCACCAGGATATGGCGTGCCCAGACTTCCTCGGATTCGTGCTTGCCATCACTGGCCAGGGCTTCACTCAGTTTTTGCTTGAACAGCTCTGATTCGACCGATTTGCGATAATCCGTTTCGGAGTAACCGAAAGCCTTGTACGGTTCGAGGTTCTTAGCCAGCAACGCTGTATATCCCTCGAGTGTGAACGGGGTAATGGTCGGTTGGGGTGTGGCAGTAGCTGTAGGGATGGAACTGGTCGCGGTGGGTGGGATCTCGGTCGCGGTCGGAGTCAGTTCCATAGTGGGAGTCAACTCAACGGCTGGGCTGAGCGTGGCAGCCGGCTCGAGGGTTGCAGTGACAGTTGTATCGATAGTGCCGGTAATCGCAGGGGTGGCTGTCTCTGTCGCCGTGGGAGCCGGGCGTGTGGCAGACCACCACAATTGAGTCGGGTTGTAAGTTGGGGTCGAATACGAAGTTGGTGTCTGGCTGGGAGTTGGTGTACCTTCAGGGTAATAACCATACATCTCACGCATCTTCTGTTCGACCTCGTCCGCAGTTACGGTGATGCCGCGTTTGGTAGCTTCCTGGCGGATCAGCAGATCATTTTCCATATTGTCCATCACCTCACTGCCGACCGTTTGGGGGCTGTTCAGATCGTTTTCCAGTTGGGTCATGGTCTGGCTGAATTGCTCTGCCCCGAAGGACTGCGAAAGCTGGTAATAGAAATTGTATTGCATGATCTTCTGGGCGCGGGTGAATGACACCTGTTTCTGGAATTCCTTTACGGTGACTACATCCTCACCCACTTTGATGACCGGTTTGTTCTTTTGCAGAACGGTCTGGTCCAATACACCGTAACCGACCAGCCCGACCACCGCCAGCAGGATAATGCTGGCAGAGATGACGATCCAGCGGTTCTGGCGGCGTTCGCGTTCAACGCGTGCCAGGTGTTTCTTGGTCAATATTTTGGGTTGTTCACGCTTTGCCATGGCAATACCTCATCATCTATTACTGGTTCGGGTTGTTGTAGGTACGGTGCGGGCGGGGACCATCGTACCAGATATCCCCGGCATACGGCAGCAGGGCAATATGGCGGGCGTGTTTGATCGCCTTGGCCAGTTCGCGCTGGTGCCTGGCACAGGTACCGGTCTGGCGGCGTGGTCGGATCTTGCCGTCGTCGGTGACGAACTTGCGCAGGAAATCCGTCTGCTTGTAATCGATCACAAGGTTCTTGTCGGCGCAAAACGCGCAGAACTTTGGCCGCGCCATGTACCGGCGGGGTGCCATCTGCTCGGCGCCATTGGTTGTCTCGTCTGACATCTTTCTTTCTCCTGTCTCATTCCTGAGGCGTTTCGTTATACTCTTCCTCACCGCCATTGGCGTGAGGGTAAACCTGGTCGCTGGCGGGTGACGCCTGGTGGTTCTCGTGTTTTTCGTCCAGCGCCATCATTTCGCTGGCAACGATCTCCACCGTGGTGTGTTTGTTGCCTTCGCTGTCATCCCAGCGGCGGGTCTGGAGCCTGCCCTCGACGTAAACCTGCTGACCCTTGGTCAGGTACTGCTTTCAGATCTCTGCCAGGTTGCCCCAGGCAACCACATTGAACCATTCGGTTTCAGTGTGGTGCTCGCCGGTCGGGCTGTTCCACGTGCGCCCGGTGGCGACCGTGAAGGAGGTGACCGGCCGTCCCGAGGGCGTGTAGCGCAGCTCGGGATCGCGACCCAGGTGGCCGATAATCATCACTTTATTTAGACTTCGGCTCATTTTTGCTCCTAATTAAATTGTTAAGGTTATTCCACCAGCTTGATCAGGAAGCGCATGACCGGCTCCAGCAGGCGCAGGTTGGCTTCCAGCTTGATGGCGAACGACGGTTCCATTTTCACGGTCAACAGGGCATACTGGCCTTCGCTTTGCTTGCGGATGGGGTACGCCAGACGGCGTTTTCCCCACACATCGACTTTCTCGACGGAACCCTGGGCTTCGCTGATCCAGCCTTTGACCTTGTCGATGTCGGCGTTAAAGGACGCTTCATCCAGGTCGGGCTGAAGGATCAGGACCACTTCGTAATTACGCATCGGATACTCCTTTCCTCGGTTTTGCCAGCGGACGAACATCGTGGATGCCGCCGCTGGTGGAAAGCAGGTCACAGTTAGTGATCTGACAAGGTTAGTAGTATAACACAGGAAGGAGAAATTATGAAGAATTGGGTAGGGACTGGATTTTCCCTGATGTAGACAGTATGATCCCGTCGAACTACTGTTTGCTGCCTATAGACTACAAGAACACCTTTCGGCCTGTAAGCGCAGTCCCCGTCAGGGGAAGACCCGCCCTGCCTCGCTTTTTTTACCCTCTCCCACCTTCGGCGGGCGAGGGTAAAATGATGATGAGGGCTATCCGACACCTCAACACCTGCATGGTAGAATTACAGATAACCAAATACCAAGGATACCCTTACCAATGGAAAAAGACCTACAAAACCTGGCGATCAACACCCTGCGCTTCCTGTCCGTGGATGGCGTCCAGAAAGCCAACTCTGGTCATCCGGGGCTGCCGATGGGCTGCGCCGCCATCGCCTATACCATCTGGACGCGCCACCTGCGCCATAACCCCGCCAATCCCAGATGGGCAAACCGCGACCGTTTCATCCTTTCCGGCGGTCACGGTTGCATGCTGCTTTATTCCCTGTTGCACCTGACCGGCTACGATCTGTCGCTGGATGAGTTAAAGAACTTCCGCCAGTTCGGCAGCCGCACTCCCGGTCATCCCGAATACGGGCTGACGCCGGGGGTTGAGCTGACCACCGGTCCGCTCGGTCAGGGCTTTGCCGGCGGGGTGGGCTTTGCCATCGCCGAAGCACACTTGGCGGCGGTCTACAACCGCCCGGGTCACGAGGTCATCGACCATTACACCTATGCCATCGTCACCGACGGCGACCTGATGGAAGGTGTCGCTTCCGAGGCTGCCTCGCTGGCAGGTCACCTTAAACTTGGAAAACTCATATATTTTTACGACGACAATCATATCTCGATTGATGGTTCGACCGGGATCAGCTTCACCGAAGACCGCGGTGCGCGCTTTGCAGCTTATGACTGGCAGGTGCTGCGGGTCGCTGACGGCAATGATGTCTATGAGATCGATGGTGCCATTCAGGCAACCAAGCAGGACCCGCGTCCCTCGCTGATCGTCTGCCATACCCATATCGGTTTCGGGTTGCCCACCCGCCAGGATACCGCCAAAGCGCACGGCGAGCCGCCGGGTGTCGAGGAGCTGATGGGCGCCAAGCAGAAACTCGGCTGGCCACTCGAGCCCGATTTTTACATCCCCGAGCAGGTCCTGGTGCACTTCCGCCAGGCAGTTGTAGCAGGTAAAAAGCATGAAGCCGATTGGCTGACCAGATTTGACGCATACCGCAAAGCGCAGCCCGATCTGGCGGTCGAACTCGAGCGCCGTCTGAAGGGTGAGCTGCCTGCCGGTTGGCAGAAGGACCTGCCGTCCTTCGCGGCTGACCCGAAGGGTATGGCAACCCGCGCCGCCTCCGGCAAGGTGCTCAACGCTCTGGCGGTCAAACTGCCCGAACTGATGGGTGGCTCGGCTGACCTGACCCCCTCCAACAATACCTGGATCGAAAGCTCGAAGGATTTCCAGCCGGGGCAGTATGACGGGCGCTACCTGCGCTTTGGCGTGCGCGAGCATGGCATGGGCGCGGTCGTCAACGGGCTGGCAGTGCATGGCGGGGTCATCCCCTTCGGAGCCACCTTCCTGGTCTTTTCGGATTACATGCGCGGCGCCTTGCGTCTATCGGCCATTTCACATTATCCCTCCATCTGGATCTATACTCACGATAGCATCGGATTGGGTGAGGATGGTCCCACCCACCAGCCGGTCGAACACCTGGCTGCGCTGCGCGCCATCCCCAACCTGACCGTCATCCGCCCGATGGACGCCAATGAAACAGTTTATGCCTGGCAATCGGCTGTTGCTCAGCGTAAAGCGCCGACCGTGCTATGCTTAACCCGACAGATAGTCCCGGTGTTTAGCCGAAAAGAGTTCGCTCCGGCAGAGGGGTTGCTAAAAGGGGCTTACATCCTCAAGGACCTTGGGCAGGGCAAACCGCGCCTGATTCTGATCGCGAGTGGTTCCGAAGTCCAACTCATCATCGAAGCCGGGCTTGAACTTGAAAAGCAGGGTATCGCCACCCGCCTGGTTTCCTTCCCAAGTTGGGAGCTTTTCAGCGGTCAGACACCCGAATATCGGGCGCAGGTCCTGCCGCAGGACATGCCGCTGCGCATCGCGGTGGAAGCCGGCGTCGCCCAGGGTTGGGAACGGTGGGTTGGGGATCAGGGTCGTATTTTGTCTATCGAAAAATTCGGAGCATCCGCCCCATACAAAGTGCTTTTTGAGCATTATGGTTTTACACCTGCGAGGGTGATTGAAATGGCAAAAGAGCTGCTTGGAGGAAAATAATGCGTATAGCTGTTGCTGCTGACCATGCCGGTTTTCCCTTGAAAGAGATGGTGATCGAAACGGTGCGTGCCGCCGGGCATGAGGTGCTCGATCTGGGTGTATTTAATACCCAGCCGGTGGATTATCCTGACTACGTTGCCAAGGTTGCCAAAGCCATCCAAAACCGGGAAGCTGAGCGCGGCATTCTATTATGCGGGTCGGGGGTGGGCGCGTGCATTGCCGCCAATAAGTTCAAGGGTGTCTACGCCTGCCTGTGTCACGACACCTATTCCGCCCATCAGGGCGTTGAGCATGACGATATGAATGTGATCTGTCTGGGCGGGCGCATTATCGGCATCGAACTGGCGCGTGAGATTGTGTGTGCCTTCCTGCGGGCGGAATTCTCGACCGAAGAACGTCATGTACGGCGGGTCAATAAGGTCAGAGCTTTCGAGCGGCTGGAATAACCAACCTTTCTGGAAAAGGATCATCCATGAAATCCATTGAACGCCTGTATGCCCTCGGGCAGTCTTTATGGTACGACAATATCGAACGACGCCTTTTGCAGGACGGCAGCCTGGCGAAATTGATCGATCAGGGCGAAATTCGAGGTGTGACATCCAATCCCACCATCTTTAATAAAGCCATCTCCGCTTCCCACGATTACGATGCCGCCTTGCAGACGATGGCCTGGGCGGGTTGGCAACCGGATCAGATTTTTTTTCAGCTGGCAATTGAGGATATCCAGAACACAGCTGATCTGTTCCTGCCTGTGTATCAAAAGACCGGCGGCAGCGATGGTTTTGTCAGCTTGGAAGTGAACCCGAAACTGGCGGATGATACGAAAAAGACGATCGCTGAAACCAAATGGTTATGGCAGGCGGTGAACCGCCCCAACCTGATGGTCAAGATCCCTGCCACCCGCGAGGGCATCCCTGCCATCCGGCAGTGCATCGCCGCCGGGTTGAATATTAATATTACACTCATTTTTTCCCTGGAGCGTTATCGCGAGGTGATGGAAGCTTATCTATCCGGTCTGGAAGAGCGCATCCGGCGTGGAGAACCGATCGACCGGATCGCATCGGTCGCTTCGTTTTTTGTGTCGCGTGTGGATACCAAGGTGGACCCGCAACTGGTCGAGATTGCCCGGCAGCCTGATAAAAAAGTGGCAGCTGAAGCCCTGCTCGGCAAGGCTGCCATTGCCAATGCCAAGCTGGCTTATGAATTATTCCAGCAGCAGTTTCAATCCCTGCGGTTCCTGAAATTAAAGGCAAAGGGTGCACGGGTGCAGCGCCCGTTGTGGGCGTCGACCAGCACCAAAAACCCAGCCTATCGTGATGTTTTGTATGTGGAGGAATTGATCGGACCCGATACGGTCGACACCATTCCTCCCCAGACACTGGAGGCTTTCCGCGATCACGGCCGGGCAGCGGTGACATTAACCAAAGCAGTGACAGACGCGCACTCCGAGCTGCAGGCGTTGGAGCAGCTTGGCATACGCATGGGCCGGGTGACTGCCGAACTGGAAAGTGAAGGTGTGGCGTCTTTCTCCAAATCGTTTGACGAATTGCTGGCGACAATCGAGACGCGCAGCGCAGCTTTCCGCGCGGAACTGGGCATTCTGGCGCCGGCACTGACAAGACGTATGGAAAAGTTGGAGAAGCAGGGGATTGCCACCCGTATCTGGCAAAAGGATGCGACGGTATGGGTTAAGGAGTCACAGGCGGCCAAGGTCATCCGCGAGCGCCTAGGCTGGTTGACTGCGTCGGCTGTTGATTCTTCGATCCTTTCCAATCTGGAATCATTCGCTGAAAGTTGTACCGGGGATGGTTTCACCCAAGCGCTGCTGCTGGGTATGGGCGGTTCGTCACTGGCGCCGGAGGTGATGCGGGATATCCTTGGCAAAGACACACCCAAAAAGAAAGCACTCAAATTCAGCATCCTCGATTCGACCGATCCGGGGCAGGTGAAAGCCGCCACCCAATGGGCGCCGGCAGGTAAAACGCTCTACGTTGTCGCCAGCAAGTCGGGCGGCACAGCTGAGGTGGATGCGCTGTTCCGTTATTTCTGGGAACGGACGGTCAGGGCAAAGGGGAAAAATGCCGGACGTTCCTTCATTGCCATCACCGACCCGGGCACCAGCCTGGAATCACTGGCAAAGGAACACCGTTTCAGGCGGGTTTTCCTGGCGGATAAAACCGTCGGTGGGCGTTATTCAGCGCTGACCCTATTCGGACTGGTGCCGGCGGCTTTGATGGGTGTGGATCTGGCTCGCCTGCTCTCCACTGCAAAAATGATGGTAGAAACCTGCCGGGGGGAATTACCCGGTGGTGCCAATCCTGCGCTGGCACTGGGTGCGTTGATGGGTGAGGCTGCCCTGCAGGGGCGGAACAAACTGACGATCATTACCGATGAGGTATTCGCGCCCTTTGGACCGTGGCTCGAGCAGTTGATTGCCGAGAGTAGCGGCAAGAATGGGAAGGGCATCCTGCCGGTTGTACAGGAACAACCGCTGGATGCAGAACGGTACGGCAAGGACCGCCTGTTCATCTATGTAAAGTCAGATGGGCAGATCGCAGGGCGCGTGGAAGCGCTCAAAAAAGCTGGTCACCCTGTCGCAACTCTGGAAGTAAGCGATCCGTATGGACTGGGCGGTGAGTTCTTCCGCTGGGAGTTCGCGACCGCGGTTGCCTGCGCTATTCTGGACGTGAATGCCTTCGACCAGCCGGATGTTCAGGATAGCAAGGACCGCACGGTGGCGAAGATCCAGGAGTACCAGCGCACGCATCTACTCGTGGATGGAAAAGTCCTGTGGGAAGATCAGCAGGTTGCGCTTTACGGGCAGCCGGTGAAAGGATTGGCGAACTGTAAAACTCTGACAGAAGGGCTGTGTTTATTCTCAGTCCAAATCAAGCCAGGCGATTATGTCGCCCTGAATGCTTACTTGCCGCGCAACGATGAGAATGCACGCCTGTTGCAAGGCATGCGAGCGAGTATCTTGAAACGGGTAGGTAATGCCACCACGCTGGGTTTCGGACCGCGCTTCCTGCATTCGACCGGGCAGTTGCATAAAGGCGGCGACAACCACGGCGTGTTTTTCATGATCACAGCCGATCCCGCCGGAGACCTGCTCATTCCAGGGCAGGACTTCAGCTTTGCGACGCTGGAGCATGCGCAGGCACTGGGCGACCTCGAAGCGCTGTTGGCGCGCAAACGGCGCGTCTTGAGCATCCATCTGAAGGCGGATGGGCTGAAAAAACTGGCTGTGGTCTTTGGACAATTGTTCGGGTGAGCTGACCAAACGGGGAAATCCCTGACCCCGATCTGGCGGATGTGGTACTAGACCGGCACGAAGAGGATCGGTTTTTGGGATAGACTGCTCACCTTGGATGCCACACTGGCTGACCAGAAGGCATCGCTGCCGCTCTTTTTATGCGTCCCCAGGATGATCAGATCCACGTTGGCAGCCTGAGCCGCTTCTGCGATCTGACCAGCGGGGTCACCGCGCACGATGACAGAGGTCGCATTCACACCCGCCTTGTCGAGCAACTGCATATGTTCAGCCACATAGCTGCCGGCCTCCTCCTCTGCCTGTTCTAGCGCGATATTCACTGCACCGGGCAGGAAGATTCCGGTGGCAGCTTTCTCACCCTTTAACGAGGTCAGGGTGGGGATCACCACCAGGAGGATCACACCCGCCTGACAGGCTTCAGCCAGTTGTTGTCCGCTTGAAAAGGCCTGCTCGTGCTGCGGGTTCCCGTCGAGTGGCAGCAGGATCGTTTTTACCTCGAAACACTCCCGACACCCGCTTTCTGGAACATCGAGCAGCAACACCGGGATCTGACCGGCAGACAATACCTGTTGGGCAATGTTCCCCATGAATATATCGCGCAACCCGCCATGCCCGTGCGCAGATAGGACGATCAGGTCAGGCGCGAACTCATCCTGTGAATGCGATACGATGCTCTTGGCGACGTTTTGCACTTCTTCCTTGTGTACGTGGGTCTCCACCTTTATTCCAGACTGGAAATGGCTGCCTGCCAGTCCCTTCAGATAGCTCAGCGCTTCTTCAGGATTGGTCAGGTGTCGTTCACCGTGGATTTCCTTCGGCGCGTTCTCCTCGATCACGTGCAGCAGGGTTACCCTGGCATGCAGCTTTTCAGCCAGGTAGGCTGCCGCAGGTAATGCCGATTCGGCCAGATTTGAACCATCGAGAGGTACCAGGATGTGTTTAACCATGTCCGCCTCCTGCGAAAGTCTGGAACAACAGGTAAAAATTTAATAGGATGATCAGCAGGGCAAACAGGCCGGCGATCACCGTCGTAATCGGCTTGTTGACCAGGTTGCCCATCAGGGCCTTGCGACGGGTGAACATCACCAGCGGGACGATGGCAAAGGGTAATCCGAAGCTCAGCAGCACCTGGCTGATCACCAGGGTGCGGGTTGGATCCAATCCTATGAAGATGACGATCAGGGAAGGGACCATGGTTGCCAGGCGCCGGATCCAGACCTTGATCTCCTTATGCAGGAAACCCTGCATGATCACCTGCCCGGCCATCGTCCCGACTGAGGACGAGCTGAGACCGGAGATCAGCAGGGATAACCCAAAGAAAATGCCTGCAGCCGGACCAAGCAGGGGGGTCAACGTCAGATGAGCCTGTTCCAGGGTGCCCACGGATGTTGCGCCGGCCCGGTGGAAAGTCGAGGCAGCCATGATCAGCATGGCGGCGTTGATGAAACTGGCAAGACCCATGGCAACCACGACATCTATGATCTCATATTTGAACAGGCGGCGTAGTTTTTTGGGATCCCTGGTCACGATCCGCCCCTGGGTCAGGGCGGAATGCAGGTAGATGGCATGCGGCATGACCGTGGCGCCCAGAATGCCGGTTGCCAGCAGGATGCTTTCGGGACCTGCAAACTGCGGGATGAAGGCATGCCGCACAACCAGACCCCAATCGGGTTTATCCAGGATCGTCTCGATCAGGTAACACACCGAAATAACACCCACCAGCGAGGTGATGACCGCTTCGATCGGCCTGAAACCGTATCGTTCCAGGCTCAGGATAATGAAGGTGGCGATGGCGGTGAGGATGCCTGCCAGCCACAGCGGGATGCCCAATAACAGGTTGAATCCCACCGCGGCACCCAGGAACTCAGCCAGGTCGGTCGCCATGGCAACGATCTCAGCCAGCACCCACATGGCAAGCACCACCGGGCGCGGAAAATTCTCGCGGCATTGTTCCGCCAGGTTTTTCCCGGTGGCGATCCCCAGCTTGGCGGATAGGGTCTGGATCAACATTGCCATCAGGTTGCTTGCCATGATCACCCATAACAGGGTGTAGCCGAATTTCGCCCCCCCCTGGATGTTGGTGGCGAAGTTGCCCGGGTCCATATAGGCGACGCTGGCAATAAAAGCCGGACCGATGAACGGCATCAGGCGGGCGAATGCGCTCTTCTTGCTTTTACCCGCCAGGACTTCTCTGGCGGTCTTCAGGGTGCTCGCATCACCGACTTTACCAGAACTGGATTTGATCGCTTTGCCGGGCATACTCTGTTAATTCTATTCGGATAAGATCTGGAATATTTTACCTCAATACTATGGAAGCATATCATTTATAATCACTGATACCCTCGTACGGGTGACCTTCATGAAGATCAAACTGCGTTCATTCGGTATCTATCTAATAAAAATCATCCTCCTGGCAATTATCTATCGCATTGCAGCCATATTGGGTCTTAGTATGGCATATGTCCAGGCAAATACCTCGCCGGTCTGGCCACCTACCGGTATCGCCCTGGCTGCGTTATTGCTTTTCGGCATTAAATTATGGCCGGGTGTCGCACTGGGTGTGTTACTGGGCTCATTATTTACCGGCGCGCCGATTCCGCTCGCGATTGGTATGACGTTCGGTAACACCCTCGAGGCTGTTATCGGTGCTTATCTACTCCATCGCTTTCTGGATTTCCACAATACACTCGATCGTATCAAAGATGTGATCGGGCTTTCACTGGTAGCGGTTGTTGCTACAATGATCAGCGCGACATTCGGTGCAGTGACTCTTTCCATATTAGAAAGTGCCTTATGGCAAAACTTTGGTCCAATCTGGTCCACCTGGTGGATCGGCGATCTTTTAGGTGCATTGGTTGTCACTCCATTACTGTTGACATGGCTTACCCCTCCCTGGAAAAACGCTTCCATTGCACGCTATGTTGAAGGGGCGCTTGTTTTCGCCTTGCTGGCTCTACTCACCTGGTTCGTGTTCAGCAATAATCCCCCTTCTGGTATCCTGCATCTTGCTCTGCTCTATGTCATTTTCCCGCTCATGATCTGGATCTCGCTGCGCTTTGGAACGCGTGGCGCTGCCATTGGGCTTTTCCTGGTTTCTGGGATTGCCATCTGGGGCACGATTCGAGAGCTTGGCCCGTTTTCTCACCAGCCTATCAATGATAGTCTGGTCCTGCTTCAGACCTTTACCGGGGTAGTCTCCTTGACCTCATTGATCCTGGCAGCAACGACGGCCGAGCGGCTGAAAGCCATCTTCGCCTTACATCAGAAAGTGAACGACCTGGCTGCTCTGAATAATGCCTCAGAGACATTCCTGGGTACATTCGATCAGGAAAGTATATATCAGACTATCTGCGAACTGGCTGTCAGAAGATTTGCTTTGAAGGTGGCTTGGATCGAAATTATGGATTTGAGTGAGGATCAGGCCCGTGTTATAGCAATTCAGGGATTGACTGCCCAGGATATTCCGAAACTGAAAGAAGTCTGGCAGGAGGATGCTGCTCAATCCGTGTCTGAGAAGATTGAGGTCAAAACTGTTCGCTCCCTGACAAACCTGCACAATGAAAAAACCATGCTTTACCAATCCTATGGGGTATTTCCATTAATCTTTGGTACCCAATCAGTAGGAACATTGAAATTATTGAGCGAACAGGAAGCCTATTTCACTAAAGATCGTGAAGTGTTGATCCAATCATTCGCGAATTTGGCAGCCGTGACGATCCAGAATTCCTGGTTGTTGGATCGGGTGCGGAAGGGAAACGAACAGTTGCATGCGCTTTCGCAGCGTTTGATGAAGGCCCAGGAAGAGGAACGGCTCCACCTCTCGCGTGAATTGCATGATGAATCCGGACAGTTGTTGGCTGCCCTGATGGTCGAGCTCGGTTTGTTGGATCGCGAAAGCAGCCTGAAACCAGATGATCTCAAAAAACATATTTCCAAATTGAAAAAAATAGTTGACGAGGTTCAGGATAACCTGCATAAACTGGCAGTAAACTTACGCCCTGCCAGTTTGGACCACCTGGGACTTGTCAGTGCTATACAGCAATACGTATCAGAGTTCAGCAAGCAATATGGCCTCCCGGTTGATTTTGAATCTGTGGGCATGAAAGAGAAACGATTTGATCGTGATATAGAAACAGCTTTATTCCGCATTGTTCAAGAATCATTGACCAATGTGATCCTGCATGCCCAGGCGCAGCGTGTCGATATCCTGCTTAACCGGCAGAAAGAACGTCTGGTCGCGATTATCGAAGATGATGGTGTCGGTTTTATCCCCTCCTCTCCTGGTTTGGAAGATCACCTGGGGTTATTCGGTATGCGTGAACGGGTTGAAATGCTCGGGGGAAAGCTGACATTGGAATCTTCCCCGGGCAAAGGGACAACCGTCAAGGTGGAAATGCCCTGCCATGATTAAAGTATTGATCGCCGATGACCATGCCATTGTTCGTGCCGGCTTGCGCGCGTTGATCAAAGACGAACCCTCCCTTGTGCTGGTAGGGGAAGCCACAGGCGGAGTGGAAGTCATCGAGCTGGCTGAGCAGCTGGATGTGGATATCATTTTATTGGATTTGAGTATGCCTGATCTGGATGGCATCACAGTTACCCGCAAGGTTAAACAGATCAAACCTCTGGCGCGCATCCTGATCCTGACAGTCTATGAGGATGAAGGTCTGTTGCGCGAAGTGATTAAAGCCGGCGCGTCAGGATATATCTTAAAACGGGCGGCCGAAGCAGAATTAATTTCTGCCATCAATGTCGTCCTGCGCGGCGACTTATATATTGATCCAGCTATGATGAGATCTTTATTGACCGACCCTGATAGGATACAGACACCGATCCCCTCAGGTAAAATCGAACCTCTTACCCCCCGGGAGACAGATGTACTCAAGCTGATCGTGCAGGGTTATACAAATCGCCAGATCGGGGAAGAGTTATCAATCAGCATCCGTACAGTAGAAGGGCACCGATCTAATCTGTCGGAAAAGTTGGGGCTTCATAACCGGGTTGGACTGGTGCGATATGCCAGGGATCATGGCTTGATTCAATAGATCAGACACAGTTAGATCTTCTCCTGACCCCGTAGTTTCCACGGGGTCGGTTTTATTCCTGCCGGTTCTTAAAAAATACCGAATTATTACGCTTTTATAAAAGTGACAGAATTGCTATCATAACAAGATAGCCTATTCTTTTCATCCTGTATTAAAATTACTTTTGGATAAATATGCCTGTTCAACTTTCCGCCCGTACTACTCCAACCCCATTATGTTCGCTGATCGGCATTACCAAATCTTTTCCGGGAGTACTGGCAAATGATGCTATCGATCTGGATATCTATGCGTCTGAGATTCATGCTCTTTTGGGAGAAAATGGAGCTGGTAAGAGCACTCTGGTCAAAATCCTGTATGGATTTTACCGGGCTGATGCGGGGTCTTTTATACTGAATGGAAAGGCCATCCAGATTCACACCCCTGCTGATGCGCGCCAGATGCAGATCGGTCTTGTTTTTCAAGACTTCAACCTGATTCCCGCATTCACCGTCGCGGAAAACATCGCATTATTCCTGCCGCATCTGAAAGCTACCCTCAGTCTGCGGGAGATAGAGAACCGGATAAGGGATATTTCCAACCGTTATGACCTCCAGGTCGAGCCGCATAAACTCGTCTCACAATTGTCTCTGGGTGAGCAGCAAAAAGTGGAAATATTAAAGCTGTTGCTCTCCAATTCCAAAATACTGATATTGGATGAACCCACGCGTGTTCTCGCTCCACATGAGGTCGAAGCCCTTTTCACAGTCTTGAAAAACCTGCGGGAAGATGGATATGCGATCATCCTGATCACCCACAAATTGCATGAAGTGATTGAATGTGCCGACCGGGTGACGATCCTGAGGCGGGGTAAGGTTGCAGGGTCGTTGCTACGGAGAGGTCTTTCTGAGAAGAAATTAATCCATTTGATGTTTGGAAAGTCATTGGACTCCTTCGCTGGCAAGCGGGCCTTGAAGGGTACTATTGGTAAATCGCCATGCGTGAAACTGCGGAATGTCGAAACCCATGGTGAAGGTTCAGCCATCAGTCTGAAAGATGTTAATCTCGAAATATACCCTGGCGAAATTGTTGGTGTAGCGGGCGTCTCTGGCAATGGGCAGAAGGAACTGGGGGATGTGTTGCTTGGGATGGAGCGCTGTGTCCGTGGCGAAAAGATTCTATTTGGGAATCTTGCCAATAATTGGTCAATCAGCAAAGTACGGCGGAGTGGTGTGGCCTTCATTCCTGAAAGCCCGCTGCAGATGGCGGTAACAGGCTGGTTGCCGGTTATCCACAACATGGCGATCACGCGCACCTGGCTCTATGCACGCTGGGGCGGTTTGCGGCTGGATTGGAAAAAGGCAATAAAAGACGCGCTGGATTCATTTAACCGGTTCGGTTTTCAAGTCCCCTCCTTGTATACGCCTACGATGGCATTATCGGGTGGGAATCTTCAGAGAATGGTCATCGCGCGTGAAATGGCCTATCATCCCAAGTTGATCGTTGCCTCATATCTTACCCGTGGTCTTGATGTTCAAAGCACCCTGGCTGCACATCAGTCATTAATGGATGCGCGTGAAAAGGGCAGCGGTATCTTATTAATATCTGAGGATCTGGAGGAGCTTTTCTCTCTCAGTGACCGGTTGATCGTGGTCCTCGGCGGTCGCATCGTTGGTACTTTACAACCAGAAAAAACAGATCCCTATCAGGTAGGTCACCTTATGACAGGATCAAAGGTTTAGCATGGTTCAACAAGCAGATATCGTGTCTAAAAAAGCTTTCGCATTTCCCCGCTGGTTGAATGTTGTTCTTCGTTACCTGTACATGATCGGATTGTCATTTCTATTATTCGGATTGATTTTGCTGATCACCGGTAAGGATCCGATCCTATCCTACAAGGATATCTTCACTTCTACACTTGGAAGTGTCTATGGTTTTTCTGAAGTCATCGTCGCTATGACTCCCATCCTGTTAACCGGTCTGGCAGTAGCCCTACCATCCAGAATCATGCTGATCAATGTTGGTGCCGAAGGGCAGTTGTATATCGGTGCTGCTTTTGCGACCTGGGGCGCTTTGACATTCCAGACCCTGCCTGCCTGGTTGTTGATCCCCATCATGATGCTCCTGGGCATGCTCGGTGGAGCTGCCTGGGCGTTTATACCAGCTTATTTGAAATCGATCGGTCTGGTTAATGAGACTATTACATCTCTGTTGTTGAATTCGGTTGCTCCAAAAATAATCGGTTTCCTGGTTTTCGGGTTCTGGCATTCTGCTGTGGATACCAATAAAACTGCCAGTTTTGTATCTGCTGCGCGACTGCCGACCTTTTTCGGGACCCGTGTCAATCTGGGTCTCGTTTTTGGTCTTTTTTTATTGATCGTATTCTGGCTGATTATGAAATACAGCCGCTGGGGTCTGGAGATGCGAGCGATTGGTGGTAATCCACAGGCGTCTCGTCGAAATGGTGTTCCGTTGAAAGCCTATATCATCATCGTTTTTTGCCTGGGCGGTGCCCTTGCTGGTTTGGCGGGCATGGTCCAGGCTTCGGGTTATTATGGGCTTCTTTTAACAAACTTCTCGATAGGGTGGGGGTTTATGGGTTTTCTCATCAGTTGGCTCGTCGCCGGCGATCCATTTGGTATCCTGATCATGTCATTCCTGATCTCGGTCATTCTCTCAGGTGGAAACCTGTTGCAAATAACCCGCGGTGTTCCATACTCGATTATAAATATTTTATTGGCGCTAACCTTGTTTGTTGTCCTGGCACGACCAGCATTTTCCAAAGGTAGGAAAACATGACGCTTTTATCCATCTTGGGGATTCTCTCCAGTGCTATCTTTTCCGGTACATCTCTGCTTTATACCGCCCTTGGAGAAGTGATCGATGAGCGTGCAGGTATCGTAAACCTCGGCCTGGAAGGCGTGCTGTTGGTAAGTGCCTCTTCCGGTTTCGCTGCCACTGTTCGGTATGGCAATCCATACTTGGGCGTGCTGGTGGCAGTGATCGCCGGTGGATTAATGAACCTCCTCTTTGGTTATCTGGTCATCACGCGCAAAGCAAACCAGCTTGCCAGCGGTTTGGCGATCATGTTCTTCGGTTTCGGATTGAGCGCCTTGATCGGGAACCCGTATGTTGGCAAGAGCATACATGCTCTGCCGCGTTTTGAACTCCCTGGTTTATCCTCGTTGCCGACGGTTTACGCCAGTTTATTCAAGTTCGACATTCTGATCTACCTGGTATTACCGATGGCTATTTTTGTCTGGTGGTTATTATTTCGTACACGCTGGGGATTGGGCGTCCGCGCGGTGGGAGAAAACACAGACACAGCTTTTGCATCCGGGAGGAACCCCCGCTGGATCCGTTATCAGGCACTGTTTGCAGGCGGTTTGCTGGCAGGAGTGGGTGCTGCTCATATCTCCATTGCTTACGCGATGAATTGGACGGAGTATATGACCGGTGGGCGTGGATTTATTGCTGTTGCGTTGGTTATTTTCTCAAGATGGCACCCGATCCGGGCAATAGCTGGGGCGTTGCTATTCAGCGCGGCAGTTGCTATGCAACTCGTTTTGCAAAATAGTGGCATAAACATTTCACCATTCCTTCTGGATTCTGTGCCCTATGTTCTAACGATCCTGGTGCTTATTGCCTGGGGTGGCAACCGGAAACAAAATGCACCTGCCAGCCTCGGGCGTGTTTATCAAGGATCGGAATAATGCTGATTTATGACATATACGATGAAAGGAGGTAGAACGGAAAAGGAAATTGTTCGTAATCAAGCGGTATAGGTTTTTGTGGATAATCAAAAGGAGAAGGATATGAATAAAAAACTCTATGGTGTTTTTGCGATAATGCTGATAGCTGTATTTACTCTGACGGCCTGCGCAAAAGAAACCCCGGTTGCTACCGAAACACCGGTAGTGATTGAGGAAACTACTGCGCCCGTGGCTGAGGAACCCTGCCTGATCATTGGCGCCACATATGGTGGTCCGATCAACGACGCCGGTTACAACTGGGCGATGCATGAGAGCGTTATGAAGATCAAGGAAAACATCGCATGCGTGGAGATTGTCGAGGCAGAAAATGTCTACGATGAGGCTGGTGCAACTGCCACCATCGAGCAGATGATCCAACAACAGGGCGCCAAGATGATCATCGCCACCGCCTTCAGCCATATGAATCCGGCCTACGAGTTGGCTACCAAATACCCGGATGTCATTTTTGAGCATGCGGGTGGTTACTTGATGGGTGCCAACTTCGCCAACTTCTTCGGCAAACCGCCGGATGTCTGGTATGCCAAGGGTGTGGCGGCTGGCATGATGACCAAAACCAACAAACTGGGTTTTGTGGCAGCCTTCCCGCTGGGATGGACATTAACCTTCGCTAATGCCTTCCACCTGGGTGCGAAATCCGTAAACCCGGATGTTGTCACGGAAGTGAAATTCACTTATGCATGGGGCGACAGTACCAAGGAAGCGGAAGTCACCAATGCCCTGATCAACAATGGTGCTGATGTGATCACCATGCATGTCGATTCTCCGGCTACCGTGCTTTCCACGGCAGAATCGCGGGGTGTTTATTCAATCGGTTTCCAGTCCCTGGCTGCCCAGCAATTTGCACCCAAGTACTGGATCGTTGGCAGCGGTTTCACCCTGGGTGATAAGCTGACCTGGCTCACGTCTACGGTTCTGGATAAAACCTGGACGCCGATCTTCCTGCGCTGCAGTCTCAGCGAAGGGTGTATGGCCTTGTCTGACTTTGGCCCGGAAGTTCCCCAGGAGGTGAAGGATAAAGTCACCCAGACTTTGGCGGATTTGGATGCCGGAACCATTGTGACATTCGCCGGTCCAATTAAAGATCAGGATGGCAATATCGTCGTCAAGGAAGGCGAAGTCCTTACCGATGAACAGATGAGTAACGTGACCTGGTTTGTCCAGGGAATGGTTGGCTCACCTAAATAACTACAAGATACGACAACCCGGCAGGCATCAAAGATGCCTGCCGGGATTGAACGATTTTTGGCAGATATGGAATTATTATATTAATCATAAATTCTAGAAATCTGAAACAAAACTGCAGTAACATAAAAAACGGTAAAACATCCGGAGAAAGAAAGGCTCGGATATGGACATTAAACAGAAAATAGATCAGGCAAATGAAGCGGCTGTAAAACGCATGATTGAAGGGGACCCGGTGTTGGTCGATATTGCCCCCGCCGGAGAGGTCATACCGGGTATGACAGGGAAGATGATCACCCATTCCGGTCCTCCGATTGATTGGAAACATATGTGTGGTGCCCAGCGAGGTGCGCTTATTGGCCAGACCATCTATGAAGGTTGGGCTTCGACCCCCGAAGAAGCTGGTGCTTTGCTGGAGAAGGGTGTAATAAAACTCGAACCCAACCATCACCATCAAACGGTTGGACCAATGGCAGGCACCATATCTTCCTCTTCCCCGGTCTGGGTCGTGGAAAATCGCACCTCTGGCAACCGGGCTTTTTGCCGCCAGGTGGAAGGCTTTCAGCAGTTTGGTGATTACCATGATGAAGCCTTAAAAGGCTTACGAATGTGGAGGGATGTCTGGGCTCCGACGCTCAGCAAATCGCTTAAATCGATCGGTTCACTGGATCTGAAACCGATCATCACAAAAGCGCTGCAAATGGGCGATGAGCTGCATAACCGCCACAGTGCTTCATCCAGCCTTTTTGCGAATGAAATGGCGATGGCAATCGCAAAAACTGAACTTCCAAAAGACGACATGTTTGCCACCCTCGGTTACATTACCCATCATGAACTGATCTTCCTGGGTCTGGCTATGGCAGCCGGGAAAGCCATTGCCGATCCGGCGCGTGACATTGAGTACAGTACGCTGGTCACAGCCATGTGCCGCAATGGAACAGAATTCGGAATCCGGGTAAGTGGACTTGGCGATGAGTGGTTTATCGCTCCATCGCCATCTGTTGAGGGATTGTATCTGACCGGTTATTCTGTCAAGGATGCCGGTCTGGATATGGGAGATTCTGCCATTGCGGAGACCGTCGGTTGGGGGGGCTTTGTCCTTGGTGGAGCTCCAGGCATTCTCAGCCTGGTGGGTGGTACTCCTGATGAAGCGTTGGCTTACACCCGTGAAATGAGGACCATCACAGCCGGTACCCACCCCACTTACCGTATGCCCGTTTTTGGTTTCGAAGGGGCGCCCATCGGTATCGATATTCGCAAAGTCGTCCAGACCGGTTCAGCGCCCATCATTGATACTGCCATAGCGCATAAGGATCCTGGTTATCCCAAAATAGGTGCCGGTCTGGTGAGAGCTCCGATGGAATGTTTCAAAAAAGCGCTGATCGCTTTTGGTAAAAAATACCAATGACCTGTATTGAAAGGTAGTCGCCATGCCTCTGGGATTTCGCATCTTGAAAAATCAATATTTTGACTCGGTGTTCCTGATGGGGGTTAATAAGCATCTATCGGATGAAAATGGGGTCCAACAAACAGCCGTATTGATGGGGAGTGATGGAAATAAAAAGCTGTTGAAAGACCTTGGGTTGTATGATCCCGTCATGGATGCTGCCCAGGCCAATGACTTGATTGTTTCCATCAGTGCCGATTCAGAATCCATAGCTTCGGAACTACTTGCGCGACTGCCGGAGTACCTTAAAGGTGGAGTGGAAGCCATTGGTAAGACCCGGTTGAGTACACTGGAAAACGGTTTAACGATAAAACCAGATGCCAATTTGGCAGTGATATCCATCCCGGGCGAGTTTGCTGCCCGTGAAGCAAAGAAAGCGCTTGATCACGGATTGAACGTTTTTCTTTTCAGCGATAATGTGAGCCTCGAAGATGAGCTGATGTTGAAATCCTATGCAGCCAAACAGGGATTGCTCGTCATGGGACCGGACTGCGGAACCAGCCTGATCGGTGGCAAGGGCATCGGTTTTACCAATGCTGTCCGTAGAGGCTCAATTGGAGCTATTGGTCCATCAGGGACAGGTTTGCAGGAGTTCACCAGCCAGGTGCATAATGCCGGTTACGGGGTCTCGCATGCCATCGGGACGGGCAGTCACGACCTCTCCGATAAAATTGGAGGTTTGACAACGATAAGCGCATTGGATGCTTTGGAAAACGATCCGGCCACAAAAGTTATTGCCATTATTTCCAAACCCCCGGGTGAAAATACGCTGATTAAATTAATGTCTCGAATAAAGAATTGTCCTAAACCCATTATCGGTTGTTTTTTTGGTGTCCAAACCATTCCCCCGACCGGATGCAGCATGTTTAGCCGTGCAACAACGATCGATGAAGCTGTTAGATTATCCGTAGTAAATAGTGGGGGAGGCGATCATCCGGAGGTTAATGACAGGAATATTCTCATGCAAAAGCTCAAATCTGAAAAACAAGGATTTTCTTTTAAACAAAAATACCTGCGCGGTATCTTTGCAGGGGGTACATTCTGTTATCAGGCACAGCAAATCTTGCGAGGTCAAGGGTTTCCCGTGTTTTCAAATGCCCCATTGGATAAGAAAATGCTCCTGGATCATCCCACGCACAGCCGGGAAAACTGCATGGTTGACATGGGGGATGATTATTTCACTCAGGGAAAACCTCACCCGATGATTGATGGAACAGAACGGAAAAGAAGAATCCTGGAAGAAGCCAGGGATGCCGAGTTAAAGGTCCTTTTGTTGGATTTTATTCTCGGCTACAACGCTTCGATGGATCCTGCTGGTGAGTTGGCAGACGCCATTTCAGAGGCGAAAAGGATTGTCGCAACCCGGCATGGATATCTGAGTATTGTTGCCTCCATTTGTGGGACAGAAGAGGATCCTCAGGATCTGAAGCTGCAGGAAAAAATACTCGAAGAGCTCGGGGTTATCGTTTTCAGGAGTAATGCAAGGGCTTCGCAATTCTGTGTGGAATTGCTTAAATAAGGTGACAGGATGCCGGAAAAAATCGACGAATTACTGAAAGAACCATTGCTGGTGATCAATATTGGTTTGAAAGGTTTCTCTGAGAGCCTGGCAGAGCAGGGGGTGGATGTCATCCAGGTGGATTGGGTTCCACCCGCAGGCGGTGACAAGGAATTGATGGAAATACTGGATAAATTGATCTGACCGCCTGTCAGATATCTAAATCTTAACAAGTGAAGAAGATTTCTAGGATCATACCCCGCCCTGGTTGTTGGTGGCGAAGTTGCCCGGGTCCATATATACGACACTAGCAATTAAAGCCGGGCTGATAAAAGGCAGCAGCCGTGCCAGCGCGCCCTTCTTGCTTTTGCCCGCCAGGGCTTCCCTGGCGGTTTTTAGGGTGCTCGCATCCCCGACCTTACCAGTGTTGGATTTGATCGTTTTGCTGGGCATGTTTTAGATTCTAATAGGAAAAAGTAGGTATTATTTTACACTAAATTGATACCTTACTGAGACTGAGACTCACTATCGTTGGAATTAGTCAGGTTTAAATATATCAGAATAGCCCAATTGTCAAAATGATTTTTCTCTAAAACTTATTCCAATGCTGTTCTATAAACTGAATAATTCCATATCCTCTCTGTCCTTGAGCCTTTATGCGCTCATTTGGTAACATTTCGGAAAAGTAAATCCCCGATATTGGGTCAATTTGTAGCGAGTTAAGAGGTTCGCCAGCCATAATCACAGGACTTATTTTAGATGTAAAGAATGTTTCACTTGTAAAGGTTTCGCAATAAATTTGTGAAACATCAATTCTAAATGAAATTGCAGTAACCCAAGTTCCTTTGCTTTGTCCGCCAACATTATTTAATTCTTGTTGATAGTATTGCAACATTTCATCATCTGATACTGGGCTATCTTTTCCATAAATGCGCCGTACAAACATTCCTGGCTGTTTTTCCTTCGGAAAAGACTCGATATATAATGCACTATCCACTGCCATTGTTGGAATTCCACATTTTGAAAAAGCGAGCTCTACCTTTTGGCGGGCATTTTCAGCAGGGGTATCCCCGTTTTCTGGTATCTGGTTTTTTATTCCGACATCAAGCAAATTCAAAATCTCAACCGGCAAAGTCATGAGAAGATTTCTCATGTGCGTTGTTTTGGAATGATTGGTGGTGGCGTAAAGAATGCGCTTATTCATAAAGTGGCTTTTAGTGATCCAATAAAGGGCAAGCCAACAACTGGCGGAGCGATGCTGCTCTGTATATCATGCCCTTAATGGATATTATATTGTAAAAATACAAACCAATAAACTGGGTATACAAGAGATTGAGGTAATTGCCTGTCTGGGAAGCCCAAATCAGGCGTAGATTACCTCAAGCGTCATCCCCTGATTGGACCTGCAATCCTTATCGACGATCAATTGCCTGGTACGAGGATCATACTCCCAGTGTTCCACCTTTTTTCGGTTGACCCGGACCTGTTTTACAGTTTCGCGATCGTGGAAGATTAGCTGAAGCTTGCGTGTGGATGGGATAAGCCGGATCTTCCCCACCGGCTTTTCGACGGAAACTTCTATGTTATTCCCCATTTTTTTTTTACTGAGACCTTTGTCTGCGCATACTCTCCCTGCAAATATGCCCGCGTCTCTGGGTCATCATCGTAGAGGGTTGCCGATCCATCAAATGGCGGGTAGAAATGCAGTTCAAGTTCATCAAACCGGTGGTCGTCGGGTATGAACTGCATCAGCGGACCCATGGGCAGGATGCTCCCCGCCCGGACGAGCAGCGGCAGCCGGTCGCCCAACGTCCCGATTAGGATGCTTGCCACGGTGGCTGTCAGGGCGCTGGCAGCTACCATCCAGGAGATCGGCCTTGGGTCCGGAGTGATCTTATTGTATAAAAAGGTGTTGAAAAACTGGTTCTCGACCGCCCATGCCAGAGAGCCAACAAAACCAAGTGATATCAACGAAAACCAGATTTTGCCGGGTAATTTATACGTGGATGGATTCTTGACCTTTGATGAGGCTGCCATGGTTGCTCCCGTTTCAGTATGATGATTTACGACGGGGCAATTATAACGGGAAAGCGGTTTTGCAAATTATTCTCGACATGGCAGCATTTCTGGTTGAATTGTATAATCCTGACAGTTTATGAAAACTCAAATCATTCAATGCGATGGCTTTGATGATCTCAGGTCGCTGCTGGATCATCTAAAATGGGTTAAAGCCCGGCGCGCCCTGCTGGTCCTGCCGGATAAGAATCCTCCATCGCTTTCACAACTGGACTTGACGCTCCTCAGGCGCAGAGCTGCCTCCCTGCAATGTGAGTTGGGATTTGTTACAGGCGATGTGACACTAAAACGCGCAATCCAACAGGCAGGGCTGTCTGTCTTCGCGAATATCGAAGAATCCCGCCAGGCTGTCTGGAAGACCGGCCAGCCTCGCACACTCATAAAGCATCACCGCACTGTTGTCAATCAACGGCTTGCTGTCAAACGGTCGGGCGAGCGCATCCTCCCCGGCTGGGTTCGCTGGCTGGCATTCAGTCTGGCAGCCCTGGCAGTTATTGCCTTGCTGGCTGCGCTCCTGCCGGGAGCGAAGGTGGAATTAAACCTGCCACGCGGGGAGCAGTCGGGTGAACTGGTCGTGCCCGCCGGTAAGAACCGCCCGGCACCCGACCTGATCGCCGGGATCCCACTGTATCAACTATCATTGGAAGTGAGCGTCAGCATCCAACACAAGACCACCGGGACGGTACCGGTTGGGGATACACCTGCGGCAGGCGTGGTGGTTTTTACCAACCTGACTGACCAGGCGCTGATGATACCTGCCGGTGCGGTAGTCCGCTCGCTTGAACCGGCTTACCGCTATGAGGTAAAACAGATTGGCAGCCTCCCGGCCAGACCTGGCTCGACCATCAGCTTGCCGGTCGAGGAGATGGATGGCAATGGCTCGAGCGGCAACCTGTCTGCCGGCGCCATCGTGGCTATGGATCCTCCGCTTGGTCTATCCGTGTCTGTAACCAACCCGGAGGCATTGAGTGGCGGGACGCTGAAGACAAGCCCGGCGCTGGCGCAGGTTGACCTGCTGGCTGCTAACGCCGCGATCGAGAAGGCGTTGGTACTGGCATTCCAGGAGAAGGCGCCAACCAGTATGCCCGATAATGCAGGACTGATCAGGGAAAGCATCGCGCAAGAGTTTCTACGGGAATTTAGTACACCGCCTCCATACGACAGGCCGCTATCATCCTTTGATGTTTACAATGTTGCAAAAATGACAGGTACCTATTACCTGAAAAGTGATCTGGAGCAGTGGGCTGAACTGGCATTGGATGCCTCGCTTACAACCGGCCAGATCGCAGTACCCGGTTCGCTGGAGGTCGAAATTCTGTCGACTCAATATTCCCCTGAGACCGAAGCAAACATCACGCTCCGCGCCAACCGTCAAACGATCCCGAAGTTCGATCCGGCCAATGTCGCCGTTGCCTTGCGCGGTTTAAAACCAGAACCCGCCGTGAAGGTGATCAGGTCACAGCTTTTTCCCGGAAGCCAGCCGGTGATCACCCACAGCCCGGATTGGTGGGCCTGGTTACCATTCATCCCGATGAGGATCACAGTTGATGGTTGAGCCACAGCATTCAACTACCGAGGATCTCAACCGGCGCATACTGGCCGTTGACCCGGGGGACAAGCACATCGGACTGGCGCTCAGCGATCCCACCGCAAGGATCGGCCGGCAGTTGACCGTATTGGCACACGTTTCCCGTATTCTGGATGCCGCGTCAATAGCCGGGATTGCGAAAGAGCATGCTGTGACACTTATCATCGTCGGGCAGGCATTGGATGGCGATGGGCAGCCGGGTCCGGCAGCGCGTAAGTCAGCCCGCCTGGCAGAGGCGATCAAGAGTCAAACAAACACCCAGGTGATTTTGTGGGATGAGTCCGGATCAACCGGAACTGCTCGGGAAACCCTGATCGAACTGGGCGTTCCCCAGACCAGACGCCGCGGCCATCATGATGCGCTGGCTGCCGTCATGATCCTGAAGGACTATCTGGATGCGATGGATGACAGGAGCAATAATGACTCGTAAGAGAAAGTCCAGTCTGCCTGGATTTCTGACTATCATCCTGGTGTTACTGAGTGTGGTGATCGCGGTCGTTCTTGCGAAAATACCGGCTGAGGCTGTTTCCATTTTTGGACAGCCCGTGCACACACTATCTTTTTTTGACAGGCTATTACTGTCAATCAATCTGTTATCTCACCAGCAGCAACTACTCATCCCGCTCAACCCAACCGGCAGCCAGGTAAGTTTTACAATCGCCCCGGCGGAATGGGTTGGAGATATTGCCGGGCGGATGCAAAACATGGGACTGATCCCTGACGCGCAAGCCTGGGCGGATTATCTTGTTTACCGCGGATATGACGTCAGTCTGAAGGCGGGCGGTTATCGTCTAAGCCCGTCCAGTAGCCCGGTCCAGATTGCAGAGTTAATGCAGGACCCGGGCTCACAGGAAGTCATCTTTTCGATCCTGCCCGGTTGGCGGCTGGAAGAAATTGCTGCATCGCTGCCCACATCTGGTCTGGCGATCCGTCCGGAGGAATTCCTGGCGTTCACGACCGGCGGTGATTTTTCTGGTCTGGATGTGCGTCTGCCTGGCAATCCAGCCAGCCTCGAAGGGTTCCTGCTCCCGGGACAGTATGCGGTAACCCGCGGGACCTCCCTGGATGAGCTTCTGACCATCATCCTCTCTCAATTCATTCAGGTGGTATCTGGTGATCTCACACAAGGCTTCAATAACCAGCGTTTGAGCCTGGAACAAGCGGTCATCCTCGCCAGCATTGTGCAACGGGAAGCGCTCGTTCAGGACGAAATGCTCTTGATCGCTTCGGTATTTATCAACCGGCTGGCGGCAGGTATGCGTCTTGAAAGCGATCCGACCATCCAGTATGCGCTCGGTTTCGATGCGGCCAAAAACAGCTGGTGGAAGGTGCCGCTGGATACGAATGATCTCGGAATTAATTCGCCATACAATACCTATCTGGTTGCCGGATTGCCACCCGCTCCAATCTGCAGCCCGGGTCCTGAGGCGTTGCAGTCGGTTTCCAACCCGGCAAACACCGGGTATTACTTCTTCAGGGCACTGTGTGATGGTTCGGGCAGACATGCTTTCGCCGATACCTATGAAGAGCACCTGAACAATGCCTGTGAGTGAACAGGATATAATTCGGTCAGAACATGGCGGATAAAATGGAAAAATCAGTGGAAATTCTTGGCATTGATATTGGTGGTTCGGGAATCAAAGCCGCGCCGGTCAACCTTCAAACTGGCGAAATGACGGCGGAAAGATTTCGGATGGATACTCCCATTCCAGCTAAACCGAAGAGTGTGGCTGAAGTGATCAAAGGTATCACCTCCCATTTCGAGTGGAAGGGCAGTATTGGTTGCGGCTTTCCTGGCATTGTACGTAATGGTGTGATCCATTCCGCCGTTAACATTCATGATAAATGGATCGGGGTGAATGCCGTCGATCTGTTTTCCCAGGTAACCGGTTGCGAAGTGCGCGTGATCAATGATGCCGATGCCGCCGGCCTGGCAGAGATGACCTTTGGCGCCGGGCGCGAACACCACAAGGGCGTCGTCCTGCTGTTGACGCTTGGCACGGGCATTGGTTCCGCGATTTTCATCGATGGATTACTGTTACCCAATACGGAATTCGGGCATCTCGAGCTGGATGGCAAGGATATCGAGAAACGTGCTTCGGCTGCCATCCGCGATCGAAAACACCTGTCCTGGGAGGAATGGGGCGGGCGCATAAACCGGGTGATGCAGCACCTCGAAATGTTGGTGTCCCCGGACCTGATCATTATTGGCGGTGGGATATCGAAGGATTACAAGAAATTCTTCACCTATCTTAAACTGGAAGCGAAGGTGGTTCCCGCCCAATTGCGCAACCAGGCTGGGATTGTCGGTGCGGCTTTGACCTGGAAAGCTTGAATTTTCAACTGTGTCCAATAAAAAAAACGAGGAAGCGAAAAGCTTCCTCGTTTATGGTATTTGGAGAGGAATTTACGCGGCTTTGTAGCCGGGACCTTCCTTGAAGAATTTGGTGTTAACCGGAATGTCAGGGGTCAGGTCGACCGTCTCGCCGGCAGCCAGGGTCTTGGTGCCTTCCAGGTGGACGGCGTCGCCATTATGATTCTTACCATCATAGATCTCGCTAAAACCGGCCGTACCGACAGGTTGTGAAAGCTTCTCACCACCTTTTGCCTTGTAGGCAGAAGGAACTTCATCTTCAGGGAAGATGGCAGCCCAGGGGCATTCCGGGACACAGGCGCCGCAATCGATGCAGGTGTCGGGGTCAATATAATACCAGGGCCACTTGTCTTCGGGTTTTCCCGCCACGATGCACTCCACCGGGCAGACCGTCTGGCAACCGCCATCGCGTAAACATAAACTTGTAATAATATAGGTCATCTATTCCTCCAGGGCTTTCGAATTTTGGTAATTATAACTTAAACATGCGCCTCATAGCGACGCTCGACTTCCTTCCAGTTGACCAGATTCCACCAGTTGGTGAGATATTCCGCGCGCCGGTTTTGATATTTCAGATAGTACGCATGCTCCCACACATCGACCACCAGCAGCGGGGTAAGCCCATCGATCAGCGGGTTATCCTGGTTGGGAGTCGAGTGGATGATGAGCGAATGGTCGGGTTTGATGCTCAGCCATGCATACCCGCTGCCCAGCCGACCCAGCCCGGCTTTTTCAAACTCACTTTTAAATGTGTTGAAATCCGTGAAGGCATCCGTAATGGCTTTGCTGACCGGTTCTGTCGGCTCGCCGCCGCATTTGGGTCCCATATTCATCCAATACAGGTTGTGATTGTAGAATCCACCGCCGTTGTTGCGGACCGCCGTACGGATATCTTCAGGAAGCTTATCCAGGTCTTTAATCAGAGTCTCGATTGACCGGTTTCCTAGCTCTGGATACTTCTCCAGTGTGGTGTTGAGGTTTTTCAAATACGTGGCGTGATGCTTGGTATAATGAATTTCCACCGTTTGGGCATCTATGAAGGGTTCAAGCTTATTAAATTCATATGGAAGGGGAGGTAGATCGAATGCCATCGCAATCTCCTTTCTGGATTTACGTGCCTGTTGGTGTGTGATTTTATTGTAGCGAACGGATAACTCTTTGTCAAGCAAACCAGCTGCCAGTACCGATCAGACATCCCAACCAAACGGTCGACCGTCAGTATTCCCTCAGGTGGTCGTCATGCTTGGGGTGGGCGCAACCTCGACCGCCGCCATTCTGATCCGCCTTGCACAGCAGGGAGCACCCTCGCTGGTCATCGCGGCTTACCGCATGGTTATCGCCACGTTGATCCTGGCGCCGCTGGCAATCCTCCATTACCGGAAAGAACTGAAGTCCTTGAAGCGGGGTGACATCCGCTTGCTGGCATTATCGGGTTTCTTCCTGGCACTGCACTTTGCAACCTGGATTTCCTCCTTGCAATATACAAGCGTTGCCAGTGCGGTCGTGCTGGTCGCCACCAACCCGCTGTGGGTCGGATTGTTTTCGTGGTTGTTACTCAAGGAAAAAATTAACCGGTGGGTGGTGGTCGGCATGCTGGTAGCGCTGCTGGGCGGATTGTTGATCAGTTTGAGCGATGCCACAGGAAACGGCGGGATCGTATTTTCAGGGGATGGCTCGGGACGTTCCCTGTGGGGTGATTTTCTGGCGCTGCTGGGTGCGCTTTTCGGCGCCGGATACATCATCATCGGACGGAAGTTGCGCGCCTTCACTTCGCTGCCTGTGTATACCTTCATGGTCTATGGCGTGGCGGGGGTTATGCTCTCGATCACGGTGATCACTGTCAGGCTGCCGCTGACCGGATACGAACCACAGACGTACCTGTGGTTCCTGCTGCTGGCACTGGTGCCACAATTGATCGGCCATTCATCCATCAACTGGGGCTTGCGCTACCTGTCAGCCACTTTCGTGGCGATCGTGCTGCTCAGCGAACCGATCGGTTCATCCCTGCTGGCTGTTTTCCTGCTACATGAGATGCCCACAGCGGTTAAAGTGGCAGGGGGAGTGTTGATCCTGCTTGGTATCGGGATTGCCTCATTGTTGGAACACGGGAAGACATCGGGCGGGATCGCCAGCCCGGATTAAGATCTTTTCAGACGGTCATACAACGAATTCATTTCCCTCAATCGCGTGATCAATGCGGGTTCGATCGACCCCGGGAGGAAGCGCCAGGACCAGTTGCCTGAAGGGCGGCTGGGGTAATTCATACGCGCGGATGTGTCGAGGTTGAGCAGGTCCTGCATCGGCGCAATGGCAATGCTTGCAACCGAACCCCACACCGCACGGATGAAATCCCAGGCAATGTCATCCCCCGTGCGTGCCAGGTAGCGGCGGCAGAAATCCTGTTCCCTGGCCGGGGCGGTGTGATACCAGCCCAGCGACGTGTCATTGTCGTGCGTCCCGGTGTAGGCAACGCAATGCTGCGGGTAGTGATGCGGCAGAAAGGCGTTATCCGGCCCGCTGAAGGCGAACTGCAATATTTTCATTCCAGGCAAATGAAATTTATCGCGCAAGGCAGTCACATCGGGGGTGATCACCCCCAGATCCTCGGCGATGACCGGCAGCGGCTGGATGGATTTTTCAAGCGCTTTGAAAAGCTTCGCGCCCGGACCCTTTACCCAGCGGCCAATTTCGGCGGTTTCTGAACCGGCTTTGATCTCCCAATAAGCGGCAAAGCCCCTGAAGTGGTCTAGGCGCAGGATGTCGAATAAATTCAGCGCAGATCGCACGCGTGCGATCCACCAGGAATACCCCTGCCCGGCATGTACCGGCCAGCGGTAGAGTGGATTGCCCCATAATTGCCCGGTCGGTGAGAAGTAATCCGGTGGAACACCCGCCACGGTCGTCAGGTGACCGCTCTTGTTAATCGTAAACAGATCGGGATGTGACCAGCAGTCTGAACTGTCATAGGCAACATACAGCGGCATATCGCCCATGATCTGGATCCCTTTTTGGTTCGCGTAGTGTTTCAGGTTGGACCATTGCTGGTGAAAAAGGAATTGAAGGAATGCGTGCCGGTTGATATCCTCGGCATGCGCCTTGGAAAATGCCTTTAATGCCTGTGCTTCCCGTTTGCGCAGCGGCACAGGCCAGCCACCCCAGGCGATCCCGCCCTGGGCTTCCTTGATCGCCATGAACAGCGCAAAATCCTCGAGCCAGTTCTTCTGGCTGTGACGGAACGCCGTATAGGATTCTGCCAGCTTCTTGTGTGGTTTTTTGTTGAAGCGGGCAAAGGCTTTATTCAGCAGTCTGGTCTTCCATTCGATCACCAGACCGTAGTCGACCTGGTCCAAAGGAAAAGCAGGGCGCCCGACCAGATCGGCGGCGGTCAGCAACCCCGCATCCAGTAGCAGCGTCAGGCTGACCAGGCACGGGTTGCCGGCAAAAGCTGAGAAGCACTGGTAGGGGCTATCCCTATATCCGGTCGGACCCAGCGGCAAAACCTGCCAGATGGAGCAGCCTGTCTGATCAAGAAAATCCACCCAGCGATAGGCTTCGGGTCCAAGGTCACCGATGCCATCCGGTCCCGGGAGGCTGGTGGGGTGTAGGACGATGCCGGAAGAACGGGTCAGTTCTGTCATGGGGTCATCCTGTAACAAGGGATTGATAGAGTTTCAAATATTTCTGGGCAGATTTGCTCCAACTGTAGTCCTGCCGCATGGCGCGTTTCTGAAGGACATGCCAGGCGGCGACGTCATTGTATTGTTGTAATGCCCGCTGCAACGTGGCTGTAAATGCATCTGCCGTGATACTCTCGGCAAGGAAACCGGTCTGGCTGCGCCCATCCGGCCGGTCAACAATGGTATCCTGCAGACCGCCGATACGGGTTGCGACCGGGATGCAGCCGTAACGCATCGCGATCAACTGCGACAGACCGCAGGGTTCATAACGCGAGGGCATGAGCAGCAGGTCGGCGCCGGCATACACCCGGTGCGCCAGGGCATTATCGTAGCGTACTGCCACCCGTACCTGATCCGGGAAATCCGCCTGCAGCTTGCGGGCGGCTTCTTCCAGTTCCGGGTTTCCCGTCCCGACCAGGATAAACTGCCAATCCGGGCTATTTAAGCCGCGGAGTGCTTCAAATGCCAGGTCCACCCCTTTCTGCGGGTCAAGCCGGCTGACCATCCCCAATAATGGCATGTGCGGTTTATCTGGTAAACCAAGCATATCCAGGAGGGTAGTCTTATCCTTCTGACGGAGGGTCAGGCTTTTACTCGAGAAAGTCTGTGGGATCAGAGCATCCGTTTCCGGGTTCCAAATTTGATAATCCAGACCGTTCAGAATACCCTGTATATCCCGTTTGCGGCTGCCCAGGAAATCCTGCAGCCCGCAGCCGGAATTATCTGTCATGATCTCGCACGCGTAGGTGGGTGACACTGCCACGATCCGGTCGGCATGCAGCAACCCGAGCGGCAGCGGCAGTCCGCGCGCCCATTCCGGCAGCCGGTCGCCAGAAGCATACTCCAGTCCAAAGTCCGGGAAGCATTCTCCATCACCCATATAGGGCAGGTTATGCAGCGTCAATATGGATCTCGTCGAAGCGAAGTGGGCATCATTTTTATACTTTGATGCAAGCGCAATAATGGCGGGGGAAGCATGCCAGTCGTTGACATGCAACAGGTGCGGCGGCCAGCCGAGCTGGCGCGTCAATTCCAGCGCTGCCAGGGAGAAGAAAGTGTATTTCAACCCATCCAGGCGGGCGTCACCATGATAGACAGCCGGGCTTGACCTGACCGGTTCCCCGCCGATCAGGTAGACGATCACCCCGTCCTGCTCGAGTGAATGGATGGGAGCTGGAATATTCCCCTGGCGGGTCGTAACCACCACCTGCCCGACCTTTTTCGCTTTTTTGCCGCGCAGCGCGATCCCGGGATGGTGGGGGATGGCAAGGCGGATATCGATAGCATCGCTCCCGGCTTTTTTCAAGGCTGGGGGCAGAGAGCCGCCGACGTCACCCAGGCCTCCTACCTTGAGGAAGGGGGCTGCCTCAGCAACGAGGAACAGGACGCGCAGCGGCGTTTGCATATCAGGCTTTACTGGCTACCTCAAAGTAGTCTTCTGGCATGGCGTTTTCGGCCTTGACACCCAGAAAGGCGATCAGTTCGGCGGTGAGGTCAGCTTTTTGATCTGCATCCGACAGGCTCCAGGTCTTGCTCTTGATCTCGAGGAATTTGCCCAATTTGGGTTTGGTCACTTCATCAAGATTGACAAAGAACTCGGTATCCTTGTAATTGATCAGGAAGCGATAGCGATCCTTTTCGATCTCGAAGGTACGGGCTGGCTTGAAGTATTCCCGATAGAACCTCAGGCTTTGCGTGGCATCCGCCAGGTAGCGGCTGCGCGAGAGGATGACCTCATGCGGGAAATGCCGTTCACTCGCCAGGCCGATCAATGTCAGCCGGCTGCGCACATGCGAAATGCTCCCATCTGCTTCGACAAAATGGTCCTCGCGATAGCGGATCCTGCCCTCGGAACTGTCTTCAAACTCGAAATACGTATCAAACTGGTGGTAATGGCGTTCACGGATGATCTCGACCTCGGGCTTTTTGAGGGCGGCGAGAATGGGTGCGGTATCTTTGAGCGGGACCTTGGCCTGAACCTCAAAGCTCTCCTCTTCGGTCGTGCTGCTGATCGCCACCAGTTTGGAAAGCAACGAGCGTTCGCGCACCAGCAGGAAGGCGTCGATCTTTTTGGCATAGACCTGCGCCTGACTGAGCAGGTCGGCTTCATCGAGGGTTAGAAGCTGGCGGTCACGCATCAGCCACTGACCGTTGACCATCACGTCCGAGACATCGCTGGCATGGGTGGCGTACACCAACTGGGCGTAGACGCCGTTGGGATCGCGTTCGAAATTGGGGGAGTTATGCAGGGGGGTCAGGTCGACCAGGATCAGGTCGGCAGCTTTGCCGACTTCCAGCGAGCCGGTGATGTCGCCGATATGCATGGCTTCAGCGCCCAGGCGGGTCGCCATTTCGAGCGTTTGGCGGGCAGGCAGGGCGGTCGGGTCGCCCGAGGAGCCCTTGGCGAGGAAAGCCGCCAGGCGGATCTCCTCGAACATATCCAGGTCGTTATTGGATGCCGGACCGTCCGTGCCAATGCCAACCTTGGCGCCTTGATCGAGCATCTTCTTGACCGGCGCGATGCCGGATGCCAGCTTGAGGTTGGAGGAGGGGTTGTGGGCGATGCCGGCGTTGGCGCGCACCAGGGTGCGTATCTCGCCCTCGTCGATATGCACGCAGTGAGCTGCCAGCACCTTGGCTTCCAACAAGCCCTGTTTTTTAACATAGGGTACGACCGGCATGCCGGTCTCATTGCGCATGTTTTCCACTTCCAGTGCGGTCTCGGAGATGTGGATATGCAGCGGGATGTCAAACTCGATCGCCATTTCGGCGGATCTTTGCAGGATATCCGGGGTGGTGGTATACACCGAGTGCGGGGCGATGGATGGGACGATCAGCGGGTGGCCTTTCCAGGCCTTAATGAATTCGCGCGTCTTTGCCAGCGCCTCTTCATAATCCTGGGCGTCGGGGGTGGGGAATTTCAAAATGGATTGCGAACATACCGCGCGCATGCCGGCATCCGCCGTTGCCTGGGCAACCTCGGATTCATAAAAGTACATGTCGGCAAAACAGGTCACGCCGCTGCGGATCATCTCGGCACAGGCGATCTTTGTCCCCAGCCGGACGAATTCCGGCGTGGTATATTCTCTTTCGACCGGCCAGATGTAGCCGTTCAACCACACATCCAGGCGCAGGTCATCCGCCAGCCCCCTCAATAAGGTCATCGGGACGTGTGTATGAGCGTTGACCAGCCCGGGCATGACCACCCGTCCCTTGCAGTCGATGCTCTCTTTTGGAGTGTGCTCCTTTTCCAGTGCTTTCTGTTCGCCGACCGCCACGATCCGGCCGTCTTTGATGGCAATGGCTCCGGGTCGATATTGATGGAATGCCGGATCCATGGTCAAAACATGTGCATTGGTTAGCAGTGTATCAATTTGCATTCTGTCCTCATCATTATTTTATTTGGCGACGGATGCTATCCAGGCAGAGATATTCTGCCCACTGCGGCGCCATCTGGGGTGGACCCCCGTACGTACGCGACAGGTGTTTTTCACCATCAGGGGAGTGATGGATGATTTTCAATAAATGTTTATCTCCCTGGCGCAGGAGGGTTGCCAGCAGGGTGATCCCGGCCGGGAGGGTCTTTATTTCCTGCCAGCGGATTTCCAGCTGTTGTGGAGATAACGGCTCAGGTTGAAAACTGACATGGATCCGGTTATTGTTCAATAAACGTTCACCCAGCTCGTCTCCAAAACCGTGCAGGATAAAAATGGCGGATAATTGCTTACCGGCCAGTGCATCCAGGGTTGCGCCCTCGAGCGTTTCGTCGTCCCGACCGTAGATGGCTTTCCCCAGTTGCTTGCGGATGATCGCTTCGGTGGAGGTGATCATGCCGTCAACTTCGGTATCCGAGCTGCCCTTGGCGGTGATGCGGATATCCACTCGCCCCGGGCTGGCAAGCAGCCCGACGGTCGGGTTGCTCTGCTTCTCGAGCTCGCCGATAACTTCATCCACCTGCGATTCGCCCAGTGAGGCGACATGCAACACATGGGCTTTGATGATATTTGTCAGCCGGTATTGCTGTTTGAGGTACGGGTAGACTGACTGAAGGTAGAGCTGCTCCATCTCACGCGGTACCCCCGGCAGGCAGATGACATCCTTGCCATCCTGCCTGGCGATGAATGCCGGGGCTGTCCCGACCGGGTTCTCGATCACCTCAGCTCCGGCGGGCATATACGCCTGGCGGCGGTTATTCTCGCTGGCTTTGCGACCGGAGCGTTTGAAACGTTGTTCGATGCTCTTCCATAAGGCTGGATGAAATATGAGCTCGACCCCCAACGCATCCGCTACAGCCTGGCGGGTGGGGTCATCCACGGTCGGACCGAGACCACCGGTGGTCAGGATGATATCGCAGCGTTCCAATGACTCGCGGATGACTTGTGATATCCGGGAAGCGTTGTCGCCCACGATCGTGGTTCGATACAGGTCAACACCGATATCACGCAGGTTGCGCGCCAGGAAGCGGGTGTTGGCATCTTGTATTTCTCCCAGGAGGAGTTCGGTGCCGATTGTTATGATCTCAGCCACAGGCATTTTAGGTTGACCAGCCGGTTTCCAATTTTATGAAGTTTAACATTAAAATGATAAAAGTCAAACGACCTTGACGCCCGGCTTTGAATGGCATAGCATTAAGTACCCAATGAGTACCTCATGACCAGCCAAAACAGGAAAAACACCCACAACCGGACCCTTGGCAAATGGGGCGAAAACCTCGCTGCCGAATATCTCACGGCCAGAGGCTATGAGCTCCTTGCGCGAAACGCCCGCACCGGGTCAGGTGAGATCGACCTGATCGCGCGCAAGGCCGGATTGCTGGTATTCGTGGAGGTCAAAACACGCCGGGGGGATGAGTACGGTACCCCGGAGGAAGCGATCACACCCGCCAAGCAACAGCACATGGAAGACGCCGCACAGGCCTGGCTGGCAGAGCATCCCGAAGAGACCGGTGCCTGGCAGTTCGATGTGATCGCCATCTTTCACTCGCCGGGCATGGACCAACCCGAGATCACCCATCTGGAGGGTACGCTTGACTGAACCTGAACGACGACTGATCGTGATCGTCGGTCCCACCGCAGTTGGCAAGACCGAGTTGGCGATCCGTGTAGCAAAAAAGCTAAGGGGTGAGATCATCTCGGCTGATTCGCGCCTGTTCTACCGCGGTATGGATATCGGCACCGCCAAGCCCGGTCCGGTTGAACGAAAAAAAGTCCCGCATCACCTGATCGATGTGGTTGACCCGGATGAGACCTACAGCCTGGCGGTCTTTCAACGCGAGGTTGAACGACTGACCGGTGAGATCCGGGCGCGTGGGCATTTGCCCATGCTGGTGGGCGGGACGGGGCAGTATGTCCTGGCGGTGGTCGAGGGCTGGCTGCTGCCAGCGGTTAAACCCATGCCGGTATTGCGCCAGGCATTGAATACCTGGGCAAATGAAATCGGTGGGCAGGTGCTGCATGACCGCCTGGCGTTGATCGACCCGGAAGCAGCGGCTGCCATTGATGCGCGCAACCTGCGCCGTACGGTGCGAGCCCTGGAGGTCTACTTCACCACCGGCGTACGTTTCTCTGCCCAGCGCCGCAAAGAAGTCCTGCAACCCGATCGGATCCTGGTCGGTCTGAACCGCCCGCGAGCGGAATTGTATGCGCGCATCGATCAGCGCATCGAGCAAATGATAGCGGGCGGGTTGATCGAAGAGGTAAAGCAGTTAAATTCCCGGGGGTATTCATCGGACCTGCCGTCCATGTCTGCCATCGGATATCAGGAGATCGGAAAGGTTGTCGAGGGAAAGATCAGCCTGGAAGAAGCCATTGTGCTGATGAAACGCCGCACGCGCAAGTTCGTCCGGCGCCAGGCAGCCTGGTTCAAACCGGCTGACCCACGCATCCGTTGGTTTAATGTGGGTGACAATACCGAAAGTGAAGTGATGGATTTCATTCAGCAAGTGCTGACACATGGCTGACAGACCCTGGCTGAAACACTATCCGGCGGGCGTGCCATCCAGCCTGGAATAC
>Ga0105152_10000004_pt1 | contig 47554 bp, 38 predicted proteins | sample LakBais05cmmetaG_FD_81534 | JGI IMG/M metagenome (GOLD analysis project Ga0105152, IMG submission 81534) | Lake sediment microbial communities from Lake Baikal, Russia to study Microbial Dark Matter (Phase II) - Lake Baikal sediment 0-5 cm | ecosystem: Environmental > Aquatic > Freshwater >...
CGCTGGGTGGTTTCATCGCCGGAGAAACCGATGTGATCGAGTACATCAAGCACAATGCCCGCGCTTTGATCTTCAGCGCCAGCCCCACCCCCGCCAGCACAGCCTCAGCCCTGACAGCGCTGCACATCATGCGCGACGAACCGGAAAGGGTCACCCGTGTCAACCAGAATGCCGATAAAATGCGCGCCGGATTCAAGCAAATGGGCTTTGACACCGGCACATCCTGTACGCCAATTGTGCCTCTTTTAATCGGAGACAATATCAAGACCTTCATGGCGTGGAAAAGCCTGTTCGATGCGGGTGTGTTTGTAAACCCGGTAATTTCACCTGCCGTAGCTGCCGGAAGACAAATGCTTCGCACCAGCTACATGGCGACCCACACCGATGAGCAATTGGATCGTGTATTGGGGATCTTTGAAAAGGTCGGCAAGGAGCTCGAGCTTATATAGTACAACGCCAATAAAAACAGGGCATCCATTTTTACCGGCGCCCTGTGCTATTTAAACAACAAACTAGAATATGGGGGGGATATTGGCGAGTTGGAATGCAATCCCGGGCAAAAAGCCAAGCAGAATAATGACAGCCGCTGCAACGATCATGATGGTCGTCGCCCAGGCTTCCCGATTTACAACCGGCTCTCCCGGTCGCATGAACATAAAGTAGACGATCCGAAGGTAGTAGTACGCTGACAACAGCGAGGTGATAATTCCGATCACCGCCAGGCTGGTATATCCACCTGCGATCGCGGTCCTGAAGAGGGTTAGCTTGCCCCAGAATCCCAGCAGTGGTGGCATGCCGATAAAAGAAAGCAGGAAGATCAGCATACATATCGCCATAAAGGGATATTTCCTGCCAAGCCCGGCATAATCTTTAAGATCAAGCCCACCACCCTCGGCTTTCTCGAGCATGATAACAACCGCCCAAATCCCGAAGGATGTGACCGCGTATACTGCCAGGTAAAATAACCCGGCTGTTATCGCTATTGCATTGACTGCAACCTGCCCAAAGGGGACGAATGCCATCAGAATGTAACCAGCATGCGCGATGCTCGAATATGCCAGCAGGCGCTTGATGTTGGTCTGGGGTATCGCCAGGAGGTTACCGATGAACATGGTCAGGACAGCCAGACCCCACAGAACCGGCACGAGGGTGTCGGCCTGACCCTGGAAAACTTGGCTGAACACACGCAACAATGCAGCGAATCCAGCCGCCTTGGCACCGACAGACATGAACCCTGTCACCGGCGACGGTGCACCCTGATAGACATCCGGCGTCCACATGTGGAACGGAACCGCCGCCACTTTAAAACCAAAACCAACCAGAAGCAATGCGCCACCCATCAACAACAAAGTAGTGTTGGCAGTCCCCTCCTGAATGGATGTCAGGATGCCGGCCAGCCCGGTGTGGGCAGTTGCGCCAAACAACATGGCAATTCCAAAAAGCACAAAACCAGAGGCAAATGCCCCCAGCAGGAAATACTTTAATGATGCCTCTTCCGAAGCCAGTTGGGGGCGGGCGAAACCAGCCATGACATACAAGGGGATGGAGAGCAATTCGAGCGCCAGGAATATCATGATCAAATCGACCGCATAGGCCATGGTGATCATGCCGCTGATGGTGAAAAGCAACAGTGTGTAATACTCGCCCCGCTCGATTCCCATGCGCTTCAGATAACCATGCGCCAGCCCAATACCTGCAATCCCGCTGGCCAGGAACAGGATGGTCAAATAGCGGGCGAACCCGTCACTGCGCAACATGCCGTTGAAAGCTGTTACTCCACTGGCAGGCAGGATGATGGTCAATACGAGCGCGACCGTCAAGCCTAACATTGCCAGCAGCGCCGTGATCCATTTGCGTTGCGCGGGAACCAATAAATCAACCAAAAGAAGGACTAATGCCCATCCAATGATGACCAGCAGTGGAAGAATGACGAGGAGATCTTTCATCAGCATATTTGTAACTGTTCCTTATGGGATCGCCATGAGCAGTCTGGAAACCGAAGGACCCATCAGATCAAAGAAGGGCTGCGGGTAAATACCGATCCACACGATCAAGACCAAAATGGGTGCCAGTATCAGGATCTCGCGCCAGGAAATGTCCTTAAGGGCTTGATTCTCGGGTTTATCCAGCCTTCCCAGAAATACCTTCTGGAACATGTGCAGCAGATATACCGCAGCCAGGATGACGCCCAGAGTGGCAATACCGGCGAACCAGAAACTGGAGAGAGCGGAGGAATTGAATGCACCCAATAAGATCGTAAATTCTCCGATAAAGCCGTTCAATCCGGGTAAACCAAGCGACGAGAGTGTCACAATTAACGTCAGCGTCCCAAGGACAGGCATAGCTTTCCACAATCCCCCATACGCATCCAACTCGCGGGTATGGCGGCGTTCATATAACATGCCTACGATCAGGAACAGCGCTCCGGTGCTAAGGCCATGATTGACCATTTGAAGTATGGCGCCCTCGATCCCCTCCTGATTCAGGGCAAACAAACCCAGGATGACAAAGCCGAGGTGTGATACGGAGGAATATGCCACCAATTTTTTGACATCCTTTTGCATATATGCAACGACAGCGCCGTAAAGGATGCCGATAACTGCCAGACCCGCCAACCAGGGAGCTGCTTCCCTGGAAATCTGTGGAAACAAGCCCAGATTAAAGCGCAGGAAACCATAGGTACCCATTTTCAACAGAACGCCCGCCAAAATGACCGACCCGGCAGTGGGTGCTTCCACATGGGCATCCGGCAGCCATGTGTGCAACGGCCAGATGGGTACTTTAATGGCAAAGGCCAGCCCGAAAGCAATGAACAGCCACAGCTGGATGTTTTGAGCCAGACTCGAATGTGCCATCAACTCCATCACCGAGAAGGTGCCGGCATTGATGCCCAGATACAGGATGGCAACCAGCATCAACACCGAGCCTGCCATGGTGAACAGGAAGAACTTGACAGCCGCATAAACACGCCGCTCACCGCCCCAAATTCCGATCAGGAAATACATCGGGATAAGCGAGAACTCCCAGAAAACATAAAAAAGTATGAGATCAAGCGACAGGAAAACGCCCAGCATGCCGGTCTCGAGCAGCAGGAAAAACGCCATGTAGCCTTTGACCTGTTCCTGGATCGATTTCCAACTCGCCAGGATCACCAGGGGCATCAGGAACGTGGTCAATAAAACCAGCAGGATGCTGAGTCCATCCACACCCAAATGGAAATTGATATCGAGACTGCCCAACTGAACCCACAGAACATTAATTTCCATTTGTGGATTGGGGTTGGTTTTATCAAAGCCGGATAAAGCCCATAGACTGATCCCGAAGGTCATCAGGGTAAACACCAGTGTCAGCCAGCGGATGAGCGTCTTGTTTTTCGCCGGCAGGATCAAAACCAATATGAATCCAAGCAGAGGTAAAAATGTGATAATGACTAATGGATTTGCGATCAAACTCATTTTCTACCTCTAATGAAATAATAGATATGCCAGGATCGCGATCAACCCGACCATTACTGCCAGAGCATAATTACGGACATATCCGCTTTGTAACTTGCGCATCACATTTGCCAGACCCCGGGTACCTGTGCCAATCCCGTTCACCGTTGCATCAATGGTCCCCTGGTCAAATGGGCTAGCCAGACAGTCTGACAGGATGTGGAATGGTTTTAACAGGATGGCCTGGTAGAGCTCATCCACCCACCACTTCCTTTCAAGGGCAGTAAAAGCCGGGCCCAGCACTTTACGCATGGGATCGACTGCCCCCTTCTGGGTGGATTTTCTACCATAGAGCAGCCATGCCAGCAGGATGGCAAACAGCGCCAACCCGGTGGAAAGGAGGGCAACAGTGAAATTGAATTCACCTTTAATAATGCCTGCAATGCTGTTCGAAAGCCAGTCGGTCAGCAGATGACCGCCCGGCAACTCATGCCCGGATAGCGGCAGGTTTAATAATCCGCCCGTGAGCGACAGGAATGCCAGAATGACCAGCGGAATGGTGACGACTGCCCGGCTTTCAGTTGCCTGTCCGGCCGGTTTTGAACGTGGTTGATTGAAGAAGACCAGGAACACCTGCCGCCCCATGTAAAGGGCAGTAAGGAATGCCGCAATGATGAGAACAAAGAATACACCCTCTTGTAAGTGAAAAGCTTCAGCAAGGATTTCGTCCTTCGAGAAGAACCCGGCCAAAGGGGCGATGCCCGAGAGGGCTAATGCTCCGATCAGAAAAACCCCAAAAGTCAATGGCATCCGTTTTCGCAACCCACCCATATTATGCATATCCTGTGGGTCAAGCTGATCGCTGGTGGCATGGTGCCCGGGATTCAAGGCTTCTTCACCCCGCTCCAAACCCTGGATGACTGATCCGGCTGCGAGGAACAACAGGGCTTTAAAGAAGGCATGTGACACAAGGTGGAACATACCGGCTGCATAGGCACCCATGCCAACCGCTGCCACCATGTAACCCAATTGACTGATGGTTGAATAAGCCAGCACGCGCTTGATATCATATTGCCCGAGGGCAATGGTGGCGGCAAAAAGCGCCGTCAATGCCCCCACCCAGGTGACAATGGATTGCGTCACCGGCACAAGTGAAAACAACGGGGCAGAGCGGGCGATCAGGTAGACACCCGCCGTGACCATTGTGGCTGCATGGATCAGGGCTGAGACCGGTGTCGGACCCGCCATGGCATCCGGCAGCCACACATACAGGGGCAATTGGGCGGATTTGCCCGTTACGCCCAGCAACAGGAAAAGAGTAATGGCTAACAACACACCCGGCATCAATCCGGCCAGCGCAGGTGCCTGTTCGAAGATCTTGTCAAATTCCAACGTCCCAAAAGCGCCAAACATGATGAACATTGCGATCAGAACCCCGAAGTCACCGATGCGGTTGGTGATGAAAGCTTTTTTACCGGCAATGGCGTTGCCGATACCGTCCAACCCCTTTTCGTACCAAAAGCCGATCAATAAGTAGGAGCATAGACCAACGCCCTCCCAACCGACAAACATGACCAGGTAATTATCCGCGCTGACCAACAGCATCATGGCGGCGATGAATAAATTCAAGAAGATAAAGAAGCGGGTGAAACGAGACGGGTCGTTATTGTGGCGGACGTCGCGGCTCATATAACCGATCGAATAAATGTGGATCAACGTGCCCACACCGGATACGACCAGCATCATGGTCACCGAGAGCGTATCCACACGCAGCGCCCAGGAGATTTCCAACGTGCCGACCGAAAGCCATCTGGCAATTTCAATATGATGGCTGCCCGGGTTGGAAGCGAGAGACATGGCAAGCAGACCGGATACGACAAAAGCCATTCCACTTGCCAGGCTGCCAACGGCTCCGGAAAATTTTTCTCCAAACCTCTTGCCGGCGATAAGATTGATCAGGATGCCCAGCAAAGGAAAGAATATGACCCATGGGGTGAGAGAGAAGGTATTTATTATTTCAGGCAGTCGAGAGAGTTCCATTTATAATCACCCAATCAACCCTTCAAAGTGTTCATCACGTCAACATCTAGGCTGTTGCGTGTGCGGAAGATGGCGACGATCAACGCCAGTCCAACTGCCACCTCAGCAGCAGCAACCGTCATCACAAAAAAGACGAACAGCTGCCCATCAATGATTTGATAATAACGACTGAAGGCAATAAAAGCCAGATTGGCAGCGTTAAACATTAATTCCAGGGCCATGAAAATAACCAGCACATTGCGCCGGATTAACACGCCCAACGCCCCTAAAACAAACATTACGACTGCCAAAGCGAGGTAGTAAACGAGGGGTACCATACCTGTTTAGCGCTCCTCTCGCTGGTTCTCTGGTTTCTTACGGATTCTCTCAGGGCGGGTCAAATAGATCGCTCCTACCACCGCCACCAGCAAAATGATGGATGTAATTTCAAAGGGCAACAGATACTGATTGAAAAGGCCAAGTCCAATCTCGGTTGGAGAAGTCATGTATTGAGTGAGTTCAGGCCAGCCTGTCGGTTTCGCCGCTTGTTTGTAGATCAAAACTGCACATTCGATCAATAGTAGCGATGACAGTGTAATTGCAGCTGGTTTTTGCCACGGCAATGCATTGGAACGGGGTAATTTTTCGGTGCCAATCAACATGATCACAAAAAGGAATAAAACCATGATCGAACCGGCATAGATGGTGATCTGTGCCAAAGCGATGAAAGGCGCACCCAGAATAAAGTACAGGATTGAAATCGTCACAAAATTGATGATCAGAAACAATGCTGCATAGATCGTGTTGCGGCTTGCCAGCAACCCGATCGCCGAACATACGGCAATAATTGCTATGGGTAGAAAAATCATTAATCCCAAACTCATACCATCTCTCCGGAAAGGACAATTCTCATTCTTCCGCTCTCAATCTGTTTCATTTTTCATCTCGGGTATCGAACGGGTATACTCACCCGGATTGGTTTTTTGAGGGGTGGTTTTACCCCCGGGGGGTACGGGTTTAAGCAGCAGGTCCTTCGTATATATGGCATCGCGCCGATTGGTAAAGGTTAACTCGTAATTATCTTCCAAAATAATGGCCTCGGTCGGGCAGGCATCCTCGCAGAATCCGCAAAAGATACAGCGGAGCATATTGATCTCATAAGTTGATGCGTAACGATCCCCGGGCGAATAACGGACCTCGTCTGTGTTTTCTGAAGCCTCGACAAAAATGGCATCGGACGGGCAGGCTGCCGCGCAAAGGGCACAGCCAATGCATTTCTCCAAACCATTATCATACCGATACAACGCATGCCTGCCGCGGAAGCGCGGTTTGACCATCTTTTTTTCTTCAGGGTATTGGAACGTAACCGGCTTTTCAGCCATCGATTTAAGGGTTGTCCATAAGCCTTTCAAAATCGGTAGCATATCCATCACCTTCCAATAACCAACAAAACAATAGCCGTCCCCATTACGTTAAGCAACGCCAAGGGAAAGAGCAGCTTCCAACCGAATGCCATCAGACGGTCGTATCTAAAGCGGGGGGTTGTCGCGCGAATCCAGATCATCAGGAACAGAATAAATAACACTTTAATAAACAGATAAACCGGGCCAAGCCAGGGGAATCGGTCCACACCCGGACCCAGGAAACCACCCAGGAAGACGGTGGCGCCAATCATTGAGACGGCGATCATCTTGATGTACTCGGCCATGAAAAACAGCGCAAATTTAAGACCGGAATACTCGGTCAGGTAACCGGCAGTTAATTCCTGTTCAGCCTCAGGCATGTCAAACGGAGAACGGTTCACCTCTGCCAGCACCGTGATGCCATAGATCAATGCGCCCAATGGCTGCAGAACAATAAACCAGACAGATCTTTGTGCATCGACAATATCCATCATGCTCATCGACCCGGCGATCAAAATCGGTCCCACGAACGAAAGCCCCAACGCCAGTTCATAACTGATCATCTGAGCCGTGGCTCGTAAACCGCCCAACATGGCATATTTGTTATTGGATGACCAACCCGCCAGGGTGATTCCATAGATAGAGATGGAGGTGACGGTCAGGATGTACAGAACAGCCAGGTTGATATCAGTCAGGTAAAGTGGGATTACCCGCCCGAAAAGCGTTATGGAAGTGCCCCACGGGATAACACCACTGATGATCAAAGCCGGAACGACCGTAAGGATCGGCGCCAGGAAAAAGATGAGTTTATCGGCTTTATCAGGGATCAATTCCTCTTTGAAGATCAACTTCACGCCATCCGCCACGGGCTGAAAGAACCCCTGGGGTCCAGTTCGATTCGGGCCGATCCGGACCTGCATCCTGGCAAGCAGGCGGCGCTCATAGAGAGTTCCCCATGCAAAGCCGGCAAGAAGGATCAACACCATCAGGATTGATTTAATCGTCCACTCAATGACCAAAGCCCAATCCATTATTTATTCCTGTTTCCTATACTTTGGTTTGATTTATTAACTCCTGAAAGCGTGACCGCAGTAACCTCATTGATCGGTATTCCGGAGCTGCGGTGAACCAGCACAAACCCGAGGGGAGTGGTCTCATCCAGCACACAATTACCCTGTTGCGCTGCTTTACCAAATGAAAGCAAAACGGGTCCTGTCTGAACCCCGTATAAAGCGGCTGTATCAGGATGAATTCTCATTTCACAAGCAACCATTCGTTTTTCCAGGAGTTTGGTGTGGAGAAGTGTATTCCCTTGGTCGTACAGGCGAGTGACAGGGACAGCCCACAGCTTTTTCTCATCATAGGCTGTCTGGCCCTTGACCTTGCCTCCGGTTGATTGGATGCGTGAAGAGTGGGGATTTAATACTAGTTGAACGCCGACACCCTGGTGGTTAGCAGATGCCGTGCCGCCGAAATATTTATTTTTGCCACCTGCAACCGGCCATTGATCCGGCATCTCGCAAAGTGCCTGGTAGGATAAGCCTTTAAAACCGGTAATATGCCCGGACATATGTTCAAAAACCTGCCTGGCTGACTCCCCGGGCAATGAAATGCCGAGCCGCTCCGCCAGCAAAGCCGCAATTTTATAATCGGGTAAAACGTCATCCTTGACACCGATAGCCGGGTAGAAAATCTGAACGCGCCTTTCAGCAGAAGTGTACGTTCCCTCACGTTCGGAAAAAGCCTGTACCGGGATCACTACATGCGCGAGATTGGTGGTCGCAGTGGGAGCGAGTTCCAATACGACCGAAAATCGAGCGGACTGCATCGCTTCTTGCAATTCGGGGCGGTCTCCGACAGGATCAGCTCCTGCAATCAATAGAACATCGGCTGCCCGGATCATCTTTTGCAGGTCACCCGCAAGCTCGAAACCCATCTCCCAGGCGCCCTGGGTATTGGCATTCTTCCAGACCGCCACCAGGCCGCTGCCAACTTTACCGGTAAATCCACCATTGATGAGAAGTTGGGCAGCAGATTCCATGACCGCCCGTGAGGATTTCTGACCCAATCCTTCATTCCCAACAAATACGATGAGCCCCTGTGCTTTTTGGATGACTTTGGCTGCCGGGTAATGTGGTTCAGACTTCCCTGGCATCAATTGGTTTATGGTCGCTATTTCATCGCCGTAACGATAGGTTATCTTATACGCAGCATACTTATCCAGCCGGGTTTCGCGTGGGTTGATAACAATCAGCGTTGCGCCGCGTTCAACAGCCTGCTTAACTCGCAACCAATAAATTGGAGCCTCTTCATGCAGGTCGCTGGCAATGACCAGGATGACACTACCCTGTTTCAGGTCAGACAGGCTGGTACCCTGCGTTAATCCCATCTGGCAGGTTAACTCCCCGCCAGCCATATCATTATAGAGAAATCCACTACCGTGAAGTTTTTCGGTCAGCTGTTTTAGATTATACAGATCTTCATTAGCAAGACGTCCCCCAACGAGGGTTACCAATTTTCTATTCCTGGAGCGCAGTTTCGAAGCCACCAGATCGAGCACGGTTTCCAACGAGGCGGGGGTTAACTGATTCCTCTTGCGGATTGACGATTTCGTAATGCGGTTGGACTTATCAGCGAAGTGATGAGCAAAACGTCCTTTATCACAGATCCAGATATCATTAACTGCCTCGTTCTGGCGCGGCATGATGCGTTTGATCGCGATATCACCCCCACTTTTCGCTTCGCGTCGCACATCAATGGTCAGGTTGCATCCAACCGGGCAGTGTGTGCACAGTGAGGCGGCGGATTTCAATTCCCACGGCCGGGCGCCAAAGCGGAAATCCGTGGAGGTCAGGGCGCCAACCGGGCAGATGTCAGTTGTGTTTCCCGAGAAGTAAGAATCAAAGCCCGGATCAGAGCGGGTGATGATCTGCATCGACCTGCCGCGTTGATAAAAACCGATCACAGGGTCGTCAACAATTTCAGTTTGATAGCGCACGCAGCGGCCGCATTGAATGCATCTTTCCCGGTCGAGGAAAATCAACTCCCCCAGCGGCACATTCTTGGCTAGCTGTTGTTTCTCATTGAATCGGAATCTGCTTTTTCCCGGTCCATACGCGAGGGTAAGGTTTTGAAGCGGACATTCACCACCCTTATCACATACCGGGCAATCCAGGGGGTGAGATGTTAATAGGAATTCCAATATCTCGTTCCGGGCTGCTTTGGATTTTTCGCTGTTCACCAGAACGACCATGCCATCGGATACCGGAGTGGTGCAGGCGGTTTCCAGCTTGGGTCCAAACTGGATCTTTGGAGAATCATCTGCTTCGGTTACAACGGCTCCGGTAGCCCGGTCAATGATGGGGCGCCCGACCTCCACCAGACAAACCCGGCACATGCCAACCGGTTTCAGACTGGGATGATAGCAGAACACCGGAATGTCAATGCCTGCCCGTTTCGCAGCATCAATGATCAACGTGTTTTCTGGGGCGCTGACAGCAATGTTATCGATGGTTAGTGATATCTGCTTCGGCATTGACTAACTCCGAAAATCCTCAGGAAATTGTTCAATTGATGAGACGACTGCCATGGTGGAAAATTCCCCAAGCGGGCAAAGGCATTTACCACGCATTTGCAAGGCAACGTCTTTTAGCAATGCCGTGTCTTTCGCGCTGATCTTGCTTGTTTTCGTGCGGTTAAGGATCTGATCCATCCAGTATGTTCCCTCACGGCAGGGGGTGCATTTCCCGCACGACTCATGCCGGAAGAAATTGATGATTTTTTTCGACACCCACAACATGTTGACCGAATCATCGACAACAATCACGGAAGCGGAACCGAGGGCAGAACCCAGACCGGCAACCGATTCATAATCCATGGGTGTATCAAGCGCTTTATCGCTGCTTTTGATTACGATCGATGAGGCGCCTCCCGGTAATATCGCTTTTACTTTCCGCCCGGGTTTCAAGCCACCCCCATGGGTGTAGATCAATTCCCTGAAGGTTGTCCCAAGTGGTAATTCATAATTACCGGGTTTATTCACGTTGCCTGAAAGGCTGAAGATTTTTACACCGGTGCTTTTTGGCGTTCCATAGTTCTGGTACCAACCAGCGCCCTTCTCGATGATCAAAGGAACATTTGTCAGTGTTTCTACATTATTGATTACAGTGGGCTTGCCAAACAGCCCAAAGACTGCCGGATATGGCGGCCGGAGACGGGGTTGTCCCAAACGACCCTCCAGCGATTCCAGCAACGCAGATTCCTCACCGCAGATGTATGCACCGGCGCCCAGGTGTGTATGCAAATCCAACTCATAAGAGGTGTTAAAGAGCTTTTTACCGAGATAACCCTGTTTGCGCAGCTCGGCCATGCATTGCTCGAGGTGTTCCGCTATCTGCCAGAATTCACCGCGCAGATACACATATCCAAGCGTCGCTTTTACAGCAAAACAGGCGATCATTAATCCTTCCAGGAATTGATAAGGATTGCTTTCCATGATTTCACGGTCTTTAAACGTTCCGGGTTCTGATTCATCTGCATTCGCCACCACGTAATGTGGAGTAATATCACCGGGCAGGAAAGACCACTTAACACCGGTTGGAAAACCTGCTCCACCGCGTCCGCGCAAACCGGACTCCTTAACCTCGTCGATCACCGCAACGGGATTGTTCTCAGACACAACCTTTTTAAAAGGCTTAAACCCACTCAGCTTCAAGTATCCATCCAGGGTTCCAATTTCTGGGAACTGACGGTGACGAAGGAGCAGCATCTCACTCACTGTTCACCTCCAGGCATGCCGTCGCGTAATTGATTAATTAACCTTACAGCGCTCTCGAGGGTCTGTTTTTCATGATAGCTGATGACACCCCCACCCTGAACCTGGAAAAGCGGAGCCTTATCACATCCTGCCAGGCAGGGTACTTCTTCTATTGTGATCAATCCATCCGGGGTTGTTTCACCGGGCTTAATGCCGGTTTTATTGCATAGCTCCTCTAGAAAACGATCTGCCCCGCAAAGCGCACAGGCAAGGTCAGTACAGACCTGGATGCGATACTGAGTTTTTTCTTCCTCCGTATGATAGAGCGTATAAAAGCCGACGATCGATGCGATCTCTGTTGATGAAATGCCTAAAATTCCAGCGATGTTCTCGATATCATGGCGTGTGACGCATCCAGTGCCGCGTTGTGCCAGATGCAAGAGCGGCATGACCGTGGAGCGTTCCTGCCCTTTGGGATACTTTGCCAGGAGCTTTTTTATTTCAGCCGAATGAATTTTCAGAAAATCGTTCAACGGTCCGTATCTCCCAGGACAATGTCAATGCTGCCGATGATACCCACCAGATCAGCCACAAAATGACCACGTGCCATCAGAGGCAAAGCCTGTAAATTGACAAAGGAAGGTGTACGGTAATGTACACGGTAGGGTTTTGGTCCGCCATCTCCTTCGAGGAACACACCCATTTCACCTCGTGGAGATTCCACCGCAACATAAACGGAACCATTCGGGGCATTGAACCCTTCTGTCCATAATTTAAAGTGGTGGATCAGGGCTTCCATGCTGACGCCCAATTCGGAGCGGGGTGGTGGAACGAACTTACGATTGTCCGAACGAACTGCGCCTTTGGGAAGGTCGTTTAATGCCTGCTCGATGATGCGCAGGGATTGGCGCATTTCTTCGACCCGTACCAGGTAGCGGGCATAGATATCACCCTCCTTCTGGGTGGGAATGTCAAAATCAAAACAGGAATAGGCGCTATAGGGTCGTGCCTTGCGCAGGTCATAAGCCAAGCCGGAACCTCGGATGGTTGGGCCGGTAACCCCGTAACGAATGCAGTTATCGGCGGAGATGATACCAATTCCGCGCGTCCGGTCGCGGAAGAGCGGGTTGCGGGTGAGCAGGGATTCATATTGTTTGATGCGACCGGGCAATTCTTTCAGGATGTTCCTGGTCGCAGCTTCAAATTCCACCGGCACATCCCGCCACAACCCGCCCGGTCGGATGTAGGTGGTCATCATGCGCTGGCCGGAAACCAGTTCAAAAACATCCAGGACCATCTCGCGTTCGCGCATGGCATACAGGAATACCGACATCGCAGCCAGATCCATCGCTGACGTTCCAATCCACAACAAATGTGATTGAAGACGGGAGAGTTCTGTCAGGATGACCCGAATGTATTCAGCGCGTTCAGGCACATCCAATCCGGTCAGTTTTTCCACCGCCAGGCAATAGACCAGATTGTTTCCCATGGTGTACATATAATCAAGGCGGTCTGTCATCACCTCCGCCTTCTGATAGGTCTTGGCTTCCATGTTCTTTTCTATGCCAGTATGAAGGAAACCGATATCCGGAATACAGTTGATGATGATCTCACCATCCAGCTCAAGCAGCAGCCGTAAAACACCGTGAGTGGATGGATGTTGTGGTCCCATGTTCAAGAGCATCGTTTCGCCGCTGAGCGCACGTTCAGAAACGAGGTGTTTTATCTGGTCAAACGATGCATCCGGGGGTTTAATCATCACTCAATCCTTGGGATATCGTTTACGTTTATTAACATCATCGAAATTAAAGGTGTATTGAACTTCTTCATACCCCAGAGGGTAATCTTTCCGCAATGGATGCCCTACCCAGTCAACTGGCAGGACAATCCTGCGCAGATCAGAGTGACCTTCAAAGTGGATACCCATCAGATCCCAAATTTCACGCTCATACCAGTTCGCATTCGGGTATACGCTTTCAATTGTTTGGACTTCAGGCTCATTGCCGTTAAGTGGGATGCGCAATGCAATAATGACATTCTTCTTCGTGGAATAGAAATGATAAATAAGGTGAAAGCGAGGGGTTGTCGCGGGGCAGTAATCCACTGCGGTGGCATCCAGCAGCATATTAAAACCAGCTATATCACGCAGGTAACGGCAGCCTTCCACGATCTGGTCAGGCTGAATAATCAACGTGGTTTCATCGCGAAACTCGGCCGAGCTTGCACCGAAGCGGGTAATCATTTGGGAGATAATAGAATTCGATATCTTACTCATTTCGCCTGATCATCCATTTCTAGTTACGACCAGCGTGACAATTTTTCTGTTTTAATTTTTTCATGCAATGTAACGATACCGTGAATCAAACCTTCTGGTTTGGGTGGGCAACCGGCGACGTAGATATCCACCGGAACAATCTCGTCGACGCCCTGGAGGATGGCGTAATTATTAAAAACACCACTGCAGGAGGCACAGTCACCCATGGCAATGACCCATTTGGGGTCTGGCATTTGGTCGTACAGGTTGCGCAAGACAGGTGCCATTTTTCGCGATACCCGTCCGGCAACAATCATCAAATCCGATTGTCGCGGGCTGGCACGCATCAATTCCATGCCAAACCGGCTGAGGTCATAATGAGATGCCTGGGCTGCCATCATTTCAATGGCACAACATGCCAACCCGTACAGCATCGGCCACATGGATTTGGTTCTCGCCCAATTAATGGCGCTTTCCAACGAAGTGGTTACCACGCCCATATCACCCAGTTTCTGCTCTATTCCCATTCCAATGCCCCCTTCGCCCAGGCATATACAAAACCGATCAAAACGATAACGGTGAAAAGTATCATTTCGATCAATCCAAAAATGCCAAGACTTTTAAATACAATTGCCCAGGGGAGGAAAAAGATGATTTCAACATCGAACAGGATGAAAAGGACTGCGACCAGATAATAGCGGACGTTCATGCGCCGTGTACCCGGTCCGTAAGGTGTCATGCCAGATTCATATGGCTCCCCCTTACGTTTCGTTGGCCGCCGGGGACCAAATAATATGCCGATAGTCAAGGCGATGAAACCCAAACCTGTCGCCACAGAAATCAAAATAACAAGTGGAAGATAATCCTGGATCATCGCTTATACTCATCCTGGTGATACAAGGATGGCAGTATAACATAAGGGGAATGGTCTGCTTATCTTCTTCAGCATGATGATTGTCACGAATTTTATCCTAAATATTCCCTTAGATATTTGCTGCGGGTTGGGTGTCTGAGCTTCCGTAAAGCCTTGGCTTCTATCTGCCGAATCCGTTCGCGGGTGACATTGAAATATCGGCTGACCTCTTCCAGTGTGTGATCCCTGCCATCCACCAGCCCGAAGCGCAGCTCAAGGACCTGCCGCTCCCGTTCAGAAAGTGCTGCCAGCGCGGACTGCACCTGTTCGCGCAGCATTTCGCGTGAGGCCGCATCCATCGGCTCCAACGCATCGATATCTTCGATAAAATCTCCCAACTGGCTGCTATCCTCATCCCCAACCGGATGCTCAAGGGAAATAGGCTCTTCAGCAGATTGCAGAATGCGCTGCACCTTGCTGGCCGCCCAAGTCCATCGGTGTTGTAATTCCTGGTCGATGGGGTCGCCCGATTTTCTGGCATTCAAGATTACACGGGTATCCTCTTCGCTGAGAAAACCGCCTTCTAAAGCCAGTTCTTCAAGCGTGGGTTCACGCCCCAATCGCTGGACCATGCTGCGTTGGACTCGCATAATGCGTGTAATCGATTCAAAAAGGTGAACCGGGATGCGTATTGTCCGGGCTTGTTCTGCGATATGCCGGCTGATCGACTGCCGGATCCACCAGGTCGCATAGGTACTGAATTTAAACCCGCGGGTTGGATCAAATTTATTCACTGCTCGCAAAAGGCCAAGGTTCCCCTCCTGAATTAAGTCAAGAAAGGATATCCCCCGGCCGAGATAACGCTTGGCAATACTGACCACCAACCTGAGATTGGCACGAATGAGTATCTGATTGGCATCGTCCGCCCTGCGGCTGATTGCATGCAATTCGTCTTCAAGTTCATTCTCCAACGGATAACTCTTGGTAACAATTTTTTCAGGAGGGAGGTTATTATTTTCACGGAAATATTCAGAGATCAATTTTGCTTGGCGGGACGGGAGGATGTACATGCAGAGGAACATTCTGTACGTTAGAGCAACAATTTTGTCCCACGCCGTATCCTTCCCCCATAGATCACCGTTATCGAAGTACGAACGCATATAAGATAGCACATCGGTTTGCATCTGGCGGCGTAACATTTGGGCTTCTGCAATCATTAATCCGATATCGGGAAGGCTAAAGTCACGCTGAAGGGCATCCCGGTTGAGTTGATCATACGCATTGACCAATTCTCCGAAAATGGAAACGAAGATCGATCGATGCATTTTATCGTCATCTTCTTTTTTCGCCGGGTTGGGCCAAAGCGACTCCACAAATCGCTGCGCTTCGACACAACTTGCCAGGCGGAATTCGCTGTCAACATCCAGCAGATGTATCTGCCCGATTTCTTTCAGGTATAACCGGACAGGGTCTTCTGCCAGATCCATCGCAATCGATGGATCTGCCAATATTTCCAGCGTGTCCTCCGCGATAATATCCCCCCACTCTAATGCGGTTTGATTGAGCTCTTTTACATCCGGTTCTTCTTTTGTGCTTCCATTTGCTATTACCGAAATTGTATTTGTTTCCAGATCGCCAAGTGTCTGTTCTTCGCCAAAGCCATCCTCAGCGGGAGCTGACCGCGCTTTAATCGCTGCGGGAGCCTGCCGCTGTTTGATTTTTTTAACATCGCTACCTGGTTTCTTGCTTTTTTCCCGCGTGGTCATAACTTTAATATACCATAGTTGGATTTTCAGACGTCCCGGATACGCGTGTTTCCCATAGCTCGGTCGAGCTTATCGCGCATCTGGGTATATTGAACGACCAGACTCTGATAGGGCATATTGCGCCAATCCTCTTCAGCCTGGGTTTCCTCCTGCAGGAAGCGTAACTGCACCAAGTTATCATTTACCATGTTGAGCCTCAGGCGTATAACGGCACGATGCAGTTCCTCAATGTGTCGGGGTTTTTGATGGTCTGTGATATCGGTGGGAATACGTATACTGTCTGCCAAGTCCAACAAGCTTTCCGGTATATTAGCTGATATATACTGTATTGGGTCAACTTGCGTTTGGTCAATGGCTTTATGTATGACATCGAAAATTGTTCGATAGTCGGCATCAGGAAAATCGTCCTCCCCAACCGTCTTCAAACCATTACTTTGTAATTCGCGGTCCAATCGGTAAATCAATTCCGGATTAGTTATTAATGAGCCGAGGATGTATTTTTCCAATGGCTCACATATGCTGACCTTTGCCAGTCCCGAGTCTGCGGGGTAGTCCTTGACCTTCCCATCCGGGACGTGGGGACGCTTGCGAAATACAGGTGGTATCTTACGGATAGTAGCAAGAGCACGTTCATCAACCTTCAAAATTCGAGCCAACTGTTGACGGTAGCTGTCCCGTTCGATCGGGCTCGCAATATCCTCAATCAAGGGCAGCACCTGGGCAGCAATTTCACTCTTAACCCGCGGGTCTTCCATGTTCTTTCCAATGACAAGCGTATCGATGACATGGGTAATGATGTATTTCGACCCTGCGATCAATTCTGCCCACTCTTCAGAGTTACGATTAACGACATCATCGGGATCCAGTCCATCCGGTAATGTTGCAACGCGGATATCAGCTTCCAGTCTGGCTTCCTGATGCATCAATCCACGCACATCAAATACCCGGTCGGTGGCATGATCAAGCGCCTGACGGGCTGTATCCAACCCACGCATGGTCGCATTCACTCCAGCTGTATCCGGATCAAGTGCCAGCACAATGCGCCGGGTCAGTCCCTTAACCAGATGCAATTGATCCTCAGTTAACGCCGTGCCCATCGGTGAAACTACATTGGCAAACCCGGCCTGATGCAGCGCCAAAACGTCGAGGTAGCCCTCCACGATCACAACCTGGTTCTGGGTGCGGATCGCTTTGCGAGCAGCAGGCAATCCATAAAGCAATTTGCCTTTATCAAAAATCATTGTCTGGGGAGAATTCAGGAATTTCGGTACATCTTCGGGATTCAGGATGCGGCCACCGAAACCTGCCATTTTGCCATCAGGTGCACGGATGGGGAACATGATGCGATGGCGGAAGCGATCAAAAACCTGCCCGGAATCACGCCGACTTTCCAGGCCAGCGTCGACCAATTCCTCGACGCCACAACCCTTGTTTCGAAAATAATTCAACAGGGCATCATTACTGTTTGGCGCATAACCGATACCAAAGGCTTCAAGAACCTCGTCCTGCAGATTTCGTTGATGTAAATACTCCAGGGCTTTCTGCCCATCCGGGGTGTTGATCATCTGGTGGCGATAAAAAGTCACCGCATCTTCAAGTAATATACGCTGTCGTTCACCCGCCTCATCGGCAGCCTGGCGTTCGGGAGTGATCGGCTGAAGTTGTATTCCGGCACGCTCCGCCAGGTATTTCAATGCCTGCGGGAAATCCCAACCTTCCTTCTTCATTACGAAGCGGAATATATCCCCGCCCTCGTTGCATTGCCCGAAGCAGCGCCAAGTGCCGGTGTCTGAAAAGACCACAAAAGCCGGCGTCTTGCTATTTGGATGAAACGGGCAAAAGCCGGAATAGTTCTTTCCGGATTTTTTCAACTTGACGGTCTCTGAGACGAGATCGACAAGATCCAGACGACTCTTGATATCATCGACTACTGTCATGGGTCTGCACCTGCCTGAATTATAGACGGTAATTAGGTTTATTCTTTAGGCGAAAATAATATATTGTGCTATATTTTAATTTATGGAATCTATTTTACGTGAGTTACTTAAAAGCAACGAGCCTTCGATAAGATACAAAACCCTCACCGGGATCTATGGATTACCGGAATCTCACCCCGAAGTCAGTAATGCGCGTGAAGCCATCCGGACTTGCGAAAGGGTGAAGGCATTATTAAACCATCGAAACCGGAAGGGGGAAATCGATACACATCCGTATAAAAAGTGGCAGGGTACTCATTGGACGCTCGCCATGATGGCTGAACTTGAATATCCTGCGGGCGATCTCTCACTGATCCCTTTGCGCGAACAGGTATTGGGATGGTTGTTTTCAGCACAACAACAGAAATACATCCGTAATATTAACGGTCGCGTTCGCCGTTGCGCTTCACAGGAAGGCAATGCTGCCCTCTCCTTGATGAAATTGGGGCTGGCAGACGATCGGGTCGATGAGCTGGTCAAACGATTGATAGAATGGCAGTGGCCGGACAGCGGCTGGAACTGCGATAAACATCCTGAAGCCAGTCACTCCAGCTTCATGGAAAGCTGGCTGCCCTTGCGAGCCCTAGCCGAGTACAACGCAAAACAGAATGTGGAATCTGTAGAAACAGCCATTCAACATGCCTCAGAGCTGCTGTTATCTCACGAGCTTTATAAACGATCTTCAGACGGGTCGTTGATCCTCGAAGAATTTTTATGGCTGCGCTACCCACGCTACTGGCATTATGACATTCTGGGTGCATTGATCGCCCTAAAGGCTGCTGGCAGCCTAAAGGACCAACGTTGCATACCCGCATTAACAAAATTGAAGGAAATGATGTTACCTTCCGGAGGTTTTTGTGTCAGCGGAAAGTACTATCAGATGCGACACCCAGACAAGTCCCAATTCTCACCGGTTGATTGGGGACCGGTGAGAAAGGAAAAGATGAACGAGTTCATCACTGTTGAGGCGCTGACGATCCTTCTAAAATCTGGGCTATTGCCTGATCCAGAACAGAGAGATCTGGTTTAAAATCCCTCCAGACAACTCAGATCAGCACAACCTTCGCCCAGTCGTGCCACTCTTTGAATCAGTCCCAACCGGTTTTCACGAATTGCTTGATCTTGATCCATGACCAGGACTTTATCAAAAAAGAGATTAATTGATGCAATCAGGGTTTTAAACCGGTCAACATACTCCTGAACCGAAGAAGGGTCCTTGATTTGACCTTCCACTCCTATAAGTTTGTTATACAGATCCTTTTCCGCGTCTTCAGAAAACCTTGAGGGGTCAACTGTATATTGATCTGCTTGAGTACGGACAATCCGTACGCAGCGGGAGTATGCCTGAAGAGTAAGCAGCCAGTCAGGCTGTGCCACAAGTGTCGTCAACTGCTTGATATTACGCATAGTTAATGCAGGGTTCATACCCCAGACAGCCAAAATGCTGTCCACCACATCGTAACGATACCCCATCTCGATCAAGAGAGCTCGAAGTCTACTGATGATAAATTTCAAACAAGCCCCAATGTTCTCATCGGATGCCTGGATCGGCAATCCGGCAGCCGCAAGCTTGAGTCCATCGTTGATATCAAAACTCAAATCCCAGGAGATTAGATTCTGGACCAAGCCAATGGCTGCCCGGCGTTGGGCAAAGGGGTCTTTGGTGCCTGAGGGAGCTAATCCTGCAGCAAAAAGCCCCGCCAGCGTATCCAGGCGGTCAGCCAGACCAATGATTAATCCCGCCGGTGACTTTGGAGTATCATCGCCAGGGAAACGCGGCAGGTAATGCTCATAGATCGCCGTTGCGACCTCTGGGCTCTCTCCCGATTTGTTTGCATAAAATCTTCCCATTACTCCCTGCAACGCGGTGATCTCGACCACCATTTTGGTCGCGAGATCTGCTTTACATAGTTCGGCTGCGCGAGCAGCCCTGCGCAGTTCGCTATCGGATATTCCGACGCTGGAAGCCAGAGAGGATACCAGCGTTCCAATCCGGTTGGATTTATCCAACATCGAACCCAGTTTTTTCTGGAATGACAAAGTTGAAAGTTTTAGCAAATACGCTTCCAACGGCTGTTGTAGATCCTCTTTTATGAAGAAATCGGCATCTGCAAAGCGTGCTTTAACCACGTGCTCATAACCTTCTCGAATGATTTCATGGTACTGTGCATCCCCATTGCGAAGGGCAACAAAGAAAGGCATTAACCCTTTCTCAGATCGCATCGGGAAAAACCGCTGGTGTTTTTTTAAGACTGTAATCAAAACCTCTTCAGGAAGGTTAAGATGTGCCCGGTCAAACGAACCCGTTACAGCAGCAGGAGTTTCAAGCAAACCGGTGACTTCATACAGCAGTCCCTCATCGTATTTCGGAATACCGCCCTTTTTCTGAAAAGCATCGTCAAGCTGTACAGCAATGGCTGCCTGCCGGGCTGCGGGGTCCAGGATGATTCCCTGTGACTCCAGGAATTTGAAGTACTCACCAGCATTCTTGACAGTGGTTGTCTCAGGTTGATAAAAACGCAGTCCGCGGGTGACATTGGAAGAGCGAATTCCGGCATACTCGAATGGAATGACAACACCATCGAGGATTGCCAACAGCCAGCGGATTGGCCGTGAAAAATTAACCCCGCTTTCATTCCACCGCATCGATTTGTCAAATTTTATCCCGGCAACCAGGCCCGGCAATGCTGCTGAGAGCACTTCCAGGGCGGGCTGCCCCTTTTCTTCCACTGTCGCCACTGCATAATTACCACCATCCATATCCAAGGCAACAAGTGTCTTGGGATCGATGCCTTTGCCCTTTGCAAAACCCTCGCCAGCCTGGGTCAGTTTCCCGTTGGCATCAAAAGCCCGATCTGCCGGTGGCCCTTTGACAAGTTTGCGAATATCAGGTTGGCGCGTTTTTAATCCCTTAACATCGATCACAATACGCCTGGGTGTTCCAAGCACGTTCACATCCCCATGTTCAAGCCGAAGATCATCCAGCCAGGCGGGTATCCGCTCTACCAGTTGCGAGATTGCAGAGTTCAGATCGGCGACAGGTAATTCTTCAGTACCAATTTCAAACAAGAACTCAGCACGCTCAGCTTTTATGGTTGCTTTTGAAGATCCGACTATATCCAGTGGTCTTTGAGCTTTCGATACACTCCCTTCCATCAAGGGATACTCCAGCCGCTGGCGTTGTTCCAGATACGCCTCAGCCAGAGAATGCGAAAGTTCCCTCATCTTCCCGAAGAGTACTTGGCGCTCCGTCACGCCGACGGCACCACGCGTATCAAGCACATTAAACGTGTGGGAGCATTTGAGGATGTAATCAAGAGCTGGCAAAACCAATCCCAGGGAAAGCGCTGCTTTTGCTTCCTCTTCAAAGAGGGTATACATTTGTTTTAATCGCTCGACATCCGCCACTTCGAAATAATACTTGCTGTGTTCGAATTCTCCCTGGTGGTTGATATCGCCATATTTTCTTAAAGGGCTCCATTGGATATCCTGGAATTTTGAGACGCGCTGAAGTCCGATCGCTATCCTGTCCAGTCCGTAGGTTATTTCAACAGAATTTGGGCTTAGATTGATACCACCCGCCTGTTGAAAGTAGGTAAACTGTGTGATTTCCTGCCCATCCAGCCAGACTTCCCAACCCAATCCCCAGGCACCCAGCACGGGTGATTCCCAATTATCCTCCACAAAACGGATGTCATGCTGGCGCGAATCAATCCCAAGCGCCTCGAGCGAGCGTAAATACAGCTCCTGGGGATTGCCCGGATCCGGTTTTAGTATAACCTGAAATTGATAATGCTGCTGAAGGCGGTTGGGGTTCTCACCATAACGCCCATCATCAGGGCGTACGGAAGGCTCCACATATGCCACGTTCCATGGTTCGGGTCCTAAAACGCGTAAAAATGTGGCAGGGTTCATCGTGCCAGCACCGACCTGTGTGTAATATGGCTGCCAGATTAAACAACCCTGCTCCGCCCAAAAATGCTGCAAAGTCATGATGATCGATTGGAAATCCAATACTTTATCCATAAATTCCTTTATTTTTATTTCATTGTCACGGCGATTATACCAAACCCCCAATTTCATTCCCGATCAGTGTTCAGGCAGTATGGCTTATTGTTCTTAGATGTTCAACGATTTTAATAAAATCCGGTGAATTTAATCGCCGCTCCAGCAGGAAGGTGATGTAATGGCGCATCAAGGTCTCTATTTCTTCACGGACTTTAAGATCGATCCTTACCCGCAAGATATCAGTATAAGTGCTGCGTTGGAAGTGGCGTAGATATTTCAATGCAGCCAGAGATACTGTTTGCGTCAAAGACGTAGTCAAGCCACACTTTGGACAAAGAACTCCACCCAATTCGGCAGAAAAGTATTGGTCCTCGGCTTGAATGGTCTTTTTACATTTGATACAGGTAAATAATTCCGGTTTGAACCCCTGCAGTTCCAGTAAATGCAATTCAAAATATCGGATGGGGATAAATAGATCCTCGGAGTCTTCAATTCGCTTAATTGTTTCCAGCAGCAGATGGAATAGTGAATAATTCTCCCCATCCTCTGATGAAAAGCGATCAACCAATTCAATCACATACGATGCGTAGCCAATCTTTACAAGATCGTTCCGTAAACCATTAAATGGATCGATGGTCTGGGCTTGTGTGATGATTGGCAGGTCTCTGCCTCTGGCAAGGAACATACAGGAATGAGTGAACGGTTCCAGATGACCGGCTTTGCGCGAGTGCAGTTTCCGCACGCCCTTGGCAATTGCGCGCACTTTGCCCTGTTCTTTTGAATAAACCACCATGATTCGATCCGCCTCACCATAATCCATATGTTTCAGGATCAGGGCATCGAGGCGGAAAGTGCGGGGCGAGTCTTGCATCCAGCTCCCCGGCTACTTCAATTTTCTGAGTTCGTGTGCAGGAACACCCACCACCAGAGTGTCATCCGGAACATCCTTGGTAACCACGGCACCGGCTCCAGTATGCGCCCGGTCTCCTATTTTTACGGGTGCAACCAGCATCGTATCGCTGCCAATGAATGCGTCATCCCCAATGTGTGTGTCATTTTTATTTTGACCGTCAAAATTACAGGTTATGACCCCGGCACTGATGTTGACGTCTTTTCCAATTTGAGCATCACCGATATAGGAGAAATGACCCATTTTCGTCCCCGGTCCCAGATACGATTTTTTAACCTCCCCAAAATTACCCATATGCACACCTTTCCCGAGGTGTGCTCCAGTACGCAGATGGCAATAAGGCCCCATGGCGACACCCTCTTCCAATACTGCTTTTTCCAGAAATGAGGCGATCACGGTGCAGTTGGCACCGATGTCGGAATCGGTAATGACTGTATTAGGTCCGACCACTGAGCCGCCACCAATTATTGTTTTTCCAATTAAATGTGTGTTCGGCAGGATGATTGTATCCGGTTCCAGATGGACTTCTGCACCGATATAGGTTGTATTTGGATCTGGAATAGTCACTCCATTGAGCATCCATTGTTGATTGATGCGCTGCCGCAGGATTGCTTCAGCCTCTGCCAGATGGACGCGGGTATTGATCCCCATTGCCTCGGTTGAGTCGGTTATCAAGATCGACGGAGTCTTATAACCTTCCTTTCGGGCAAGCCCAATGATGTCGGTCAGGTAATATTCGCCCTTGGGTGATTTATTGATCCGTTTTAACGCCTGCCATAGCCAGTCAGTCTTAATACAATAAACGCCCACATTTATTTCAGGGATGGCCAGTTGCTCGGGTGAAGCCTGGGCTTCCTCGACAATGGCTTCTATGTCACCATTTTTATCTCGAAGTATTCTGCCAAAACCACGCGAATTCGCATCGATCGTGGTCGCAAATGTCACCGGTCCACTATTCTTGGTTTGAAGGCCTATTAAGTTCAAAAGCGTGTCCATGCTCAGAAAAGGCATGTCGGCTGACAATACCAGAATCAGGTCGACTTTGTCTTTAAGAATGGATTCTGCACAGCCAACGGCATGCGCCGTACCAAGCTGCTGATCCTGGTGGACATAGTCCACCTGATTGCCGATCACCTTACGGATCATATCTGCCTGGTAACCGACCACCAGGATTGGCTGCTCCAGTTTGATTGCTTTTACCGTATCAATCGAGTACTGGACAAGCGGTTTACCCGCCAGCATGTGGAGAGCTTTGGGGAGTTGCGAGCGCATGCGTGTACCCCGACCCGCCGCTAAAATTATCGATCTGACCATCATGGTATCACCTCTTCTGTTTTACCCAAATGGCTACTCGTTATAAAAAATAGGGCTGTGCAAGAATCATTCTGCAAAGCCCGTTCAAATGGGAGCCAGGCTGGGGCACCTGGATTCGAACCAAGATCCACAGATTCAAAGTCTGGTGTGCTGCCGTTGCACCATGCCCCATAGCTGTCTATTAAATCAGTCGCAAGATTGTAACACAACAATCAGGGCGCTGACAACATCTTATTGTTTATCATCCGGTACCAAACCCGAGCGTTTGGCCTCATTAAAACTTATTGTTTTTTCATCTCCGGAGTAGTGTTGATCATCCATTGCAGCTCCATCCCAAAACTTTCTGGCCTCCTTTATCTTTATCCCGCTATTGGAGCTTGTAATCAGGTCTTCCAGTGGAATTATTTCTTTCTCCCCCTCTTTGTCTGTGGTCTCAGTCATCTTGGGCATCTGTTTTACCATATCTTTTGGTTTACTTAACTTGTAAGGATGTGCTTTCCACTCTTTTTTCACAATTTCAGTAATTTCTTCGCGCGCTGTCAGAATCTCTTTCAGCATTATTCTGATTAATACCGAAGGTCTTTCTATCGATGATATTGCAAGAAGTTGAACTGTGCCATTTATCGGAGTGACAAAACATTCGACGGCTCCCTGCTTGATAATGTGAACATCATTTACATCCTCTGGCATATACATGTGTTCAGGCAGCTTGAAATAGGAGCCCAATAAACCCTCAGCATCCGGGCGATTAATAAGTCCAAAATTACCGACTGATACTAACGCTTCACCATTCGCATCCACTACCGCGAGGTACTCAATATTTATCGATTGCCTTAATCGTACGAACCACTCATTCAAACAGGAGGCAATTTTTTTTTCAGGCATTTTTACACCTCTTAACAGTCCTTATGGAATGCATTGGGAACCGTAATCAAATAATTCCAGATTGGTGAGATCGCTTCGCGCAGAAGGGTCAAAATCAAATGCACAGAAGTCTATTCTCGTCAACACCACTTTGGGCAGCAGGAATAGTGGGATTGCCGGTAAATCTTGGGCAAAAACACCCGCGGTTTGTTGCAGTGACAATTCATAGTCAGTTTCATCGGGTAGTAAATGCAGCAACCCGCTGCAGGCCACATCGAATTCAACCTCGCTATATCCAGCAAGATTACCCCCCACCCAGTAATTATTCCTGTCAGGTATCTGGTTGGTCATATAGAGATAGCAGACGGGAATTTGACTGTACTGCCAGCTTATCAGTGCCAAATCGAATGCACGACCGAAAATCATACCATCCGGACCTGGCGCATACAATTCATCGAATGGGATCGTTTCTGACTTCACTTCCATCCCACATTCCGCCAGAGAGTCGATAATAGAAGATGCCACAGCAATTGAAACGGCATCAGCAGGGTTTAATAACGTCAGCGATAGTGAAGTCCCTCCAGGAATGCCAGCGACATTGACCGCAGTGCGCGCTGTCTCCGGATCGTTATCCAAATCCATCCAACCGGCCTGTTCAAGCAATTGGTTGCCAGAGACTGGATTATACTCAAACGCCGTGACACTATCGCTACCTGCCCGGCTCCCCAGAAGATCAGTCAGAGATGCCAATCCAGCTTTACTGGAAAATATTTCTTTCCTTATGCCCTCCCGGTCGAGACACGCTGCCAGCGCCTGGCGGACAGCCGGAGCGCGGAAATAATCCGGCCGATCGATGGCTGCATTATATCCATCATCATATGCGGCAGGATTTAACCCAACCACCAATTGCAATATCTCAGGTCCAGTTTTCCATACAGCGCTGGCTTTTGTAGAATTAACCGCATCGACGATCAAGGAGATATCAGATTGCGGGCTGGAAGACCGTTCGACCAGATCGCATTGGCCTGCCACCAGAGCAGCCAGACTGCCCCCCGATGTCGGATCAATAAAACGATAGCGTAGGCGATCAAACTTTGGGAGCCCTTCATTTGCCCGGTAGTAGTTGGTGTTTTTAACCAATTCGATGTACTCCCCCGTAACCCACTCCTTAAGTACATAAGGACCCCAACCAAGCGGCTGTCGGGCAGCCAGGATCGACTCTGCACGCTGTGAGGCTGGGATGTCTCCAAGAATGTGCTCGGGCAAAGGGCTCCAGAACATCCCGGATATATCGGCACTTAGAAAACCTGGCACTCCCACCCACTTAATAGTTGTGTCATCCTCCACGCTGTAAGACGCGGTGTGATCGATGTTGATTTTCTCCGTAGTCGTCGAACGATCGCTAGCAACCTCAAAGGAATAGTGAGAGTCAGCCGCTGTCAATGGTGTGCCATCTGACCAGAATATGTTGGTCCTCAATCTGAAGATTGCCGTTACCTGGTCCATCTGTATTTCACTGGTTCCATCCCAGACAACCGCACAGGAACTATCGCCACAACCGGCCGGTAGAAAGCGGGCGTCCTTTTCCATAACAACCAGATCATTATTTGCATCGACTGCCAGATCGCCTGCACCGACAGTTATCGCCGTTTTGATCAAATCGCCATCTTCAAACGATGGTGTTTTTTGTAATATTACAGAGTTCTCTCTGTTGGAAGTCAAGTCAAATGATCCATCATAGATAGCTTCCAAGACACTCCACATTGCTGCGGATTGTTGTTCAGCGTAGATATAAAGGGATTCCGGTTCCGAACCAAGACAAACATTCAACACCCGCTCGGGGGCTATGGCTGGAACGACGGTCGATATTGGGGTATTCGTCGCAGTGGATATTTTTTGCCAGGGAAAACGGACCCCGCCCCCCGTGCAGCCGGTCAGAGCCGCGATGCAGATTAAAACAAAAATCTTGTTAACAACCATAAATCTGGACATAAATTCCAATGTTCTATTCTAAAAAAAAGAGCCTGGTTTTTGGAAGATTCTTCCTCCAACCAGGCTTATTATAAATACAAATTGGATTAAACGCCCTTATTACGCATGCGTGGATCCATGATGTCGCGGACGGAATCTCCCACCAGATTCCAAGCCAGAACGAACAGAACCAGTATCATACCGGGGTAAATGACAATGTACCAGTAGTCAGCCAGATTAGTGATCCAGTCACGCGCAAAGCTGAGCATCTGGCCCCAATCAGAATACCCGATCTCCGCTCCAATTCCAAGGAAAGATAAGCCGGCGAAGTTCAACACATATGATCCGACATCCATCGAAGCCTGCACAACGGTTGGAAATATCGCGTTCGGGATGATGTGTTTGAACATGATGCGGGAATCATTCATTCCAATGACTCGCGCAGCCATGACATAATCACGCTCGCGAACAGATAAAATATCACCTCGCAGCAAGCGGGCGTAGCCCATCCACCCGAAGGTGATCAGGGCTATGACGACCGGAATCACGCTTCTACCTCCCAGTCTGGGCATCAGTACTGCCGCCAGGATTAACGCCGCGAGAATGAACGGCAGCGTCATGAATATATCGGTGATACGCATGATGATATTATCAATAAGACCCCCATAATAGGCAGATACGGTTCCAACAATGATGCCGATAAGCAACACACAAATTTCAATGGTGATACCGGTCTTGAGAGCAGTTCTCGTTCCCCAGACCACACCGTACAGGATATCATATTGTTCAGACGTGGTCCCCATCACATGTGTTAATTCTGTTTTACCGGTCAATGCGGTATACCAGAACGGCATCGGGATGGGTGTTTTCGTCCATATGGTACCCGGAGGTTTTGGAATCGGGCTGAAGCCATCCCGTGGCATCATATAAGCATTCACACCCGGGCTGGGCGGCATGATGACAGGCGCCAGCAGGGCAAGTAACATGAAAAAGGCCAGCAGGATCAGACCCGCGATTGAGGTCGGGGTTGAAATCAACATTTTTACTATCCGGTAGTTTTCAGTTCCCAGGAACCTTTCCATCCGCCCGATTTTTCGGATGGCAATCACATCAGCCCTGAGGAGCTTCAATTTTTCTTCGCTCTCCTTGGTCAGGGTTGTAATCGGTGTATCAAAAACAGGAGTGAATTTATTATCCATCATGGCCTCTTTTATGACAGCCGGATGCGCGGGTCAATCACGGCATATAGAATATCAACGACCAAATTTGCCATAATCAATATAGTACCGTTGAAGAGAGCTAAACCAAGCACGGCGATCACATCCAATTGAGCTGCGGCGCGTGCCGCGGCATTGCCAATGCCGGGGTAGGTGAAAATCGTTTCGGTGATGACCACCCCCCCCAGCAAGCCAACCACAGTAAATCCGGCGATGGTTGCCACCGGGATGAGCGCATTGGGGAGCGCATGCTTGTTTATCTGTTCACGCCGTGAAACACCTTTCGCCTTAGCAGTGGTCATGTAATCCTGCCCGAGCGATTCAAGCATGGAAGCGCGTGTGATCCTGAGGAACTGCGCCCAACTGATATAGGACAATGTCAGAACGGGCAGGAAGAGGTGTCGCAAGGAATCCAGGAAAACATCGAAGCGCCCATTTAATAAAGCATCTACAGTGATCAGTTTTGTATGGATGGGAAATGTGCCCCCAATGATCTCAGCTGTCACCCAGTCAGATACCCTGCCGGGCATGAACCAGCGTAATTTTGCATAGAAGAGCATTAATACCAGCAAGCCAAACACAAAGACCGGGAAGGAGTATCCAATAATGGAAAACACGCGCGCCAGCTGGTCAAAAAACTTGTTATGGTTAATGGCGGCTTGAATCCCAAGCCAGACACCTATACCGATGATCGGGAGGTAAGCCCATAGAGCCAGTTCGGCCGTGGCAGGGAAGCGCTCAGCGATCACATCCTTAACCGGTTGTGCCAAGACACGCGAGAAACCCAAATTGCCGCGCAAAATACCACCAAGGATCACGCCTGGATGGTTGGGATCTTCGATTCCCACCAGCCAATTCCAATACTGCACCGGGAGTGGCTTATCCAGGCCGTAGCGCCTGATGGCACCTTCAATCGCATTGGGGTTTTTAGGAATATCACGGATATACAGGGCAGCGCGGTCAGAGGGTGTCAAAAATTGGAGCATTAAAAAGATAATCAGGGTCACCCCAAATAATAGCACCGGAACTAAAAGGAGCCGTCGAATAATATATGTGATCATATGTTTTGATTACCTCGCCACAAGGTGAGTTGGGGTCTGGGATTGCTCCCAGACCCCATTGTATTAGCTTTTATTGCTTTCCGAGCTCGTAGTAGTAGAAACCACCATAGAGCGGATTGTAATAGTAGCCAGAGATCCAACGCTGTTCATAGTGGCGCCCAACTGCCAGGGGGCCATTGATGAATGGCGCATAATCAAAGACTTTGGCATTCAGCTCTGTGTAGATGGCTGTACGTTCCGCAGGATCCGTGGCGGACGCACCGCGATCGACGAAGCTCTTGAAGTCTGCATAGACAGCTTCGGGGAAGTTGGCATTCGTGCCATAGGTACCGACCAGATAGGGTGAGTACCAGTTATGCGGGTCATGAATGTCTTCCTGCCAGCCGATCATGTACATGGGCAGCTTGCCAGCCTGGTAGTAGCGAAGCATGGCAGCCCACGGCATACCGAGGACCGACACATTGAACTTACCATTCACAGCCAGCAGACTGGCCGAGAGGATCTCGAGCGCGGTCTTGCGGGCGGTGTTGCCGGTGTTCCAGGTAGCGACCATGTAGAAGCCGTTATCCCAAACAGTACCTTCTTCGAATTCGGCGAGCTTGAATTCCTCTTCGCATTTGGCGGGATCGTAGGCATACATCGGGTCGGCGGCATTGAAGCCGAGTTCACCGGGCAGCGCCAGCGTGTATGGTACGCGGGTACCTTCGCCAAGCAGGTAATCCTTGATGTAGGTGTCCCAGTCCATGCAGTAGTTGAAGGCTTTGCGGACGTGGATATTTTCGAAGAAGTTCACCGGGATACCGCGTCCGGATTTAATCGATCCGGTGCCAATGAACGGGCTGCCTTCATCCACATTTACTTTGACGCTTTCGTTCATAAGGATGTCGGAGCGGGAGAGAGCGGGAGCACCAAAGAACAGGCGCAGAGCCCCGCTGGGGTTCTCGGTCGGTTTCATTTCGCCAAATGTCTCGGTGGCGACATCATAGTCAGCGCGTTCGCCCGTCAGCGGGTCAACCTGGGAAATATTGGCGCGATTGACAACCGCAAAATCTGCATCACCAGCCTGTAACATGGAGAAGCGGGTGCCCCATTCATCAATACCCTTGATCAGGACGGTCTTGACGGAGGCAACTCCAGTTTTAGCACCTTCCCACAGGGGTTCAGTGCGCCAGTAACCATCGAAGGCTTCGAGGGTGACAGTCTTGGTGGCATGGTCCCAGGATACGAACTTGTAGGGGCCGGTACCATTGGCCATTTCGGCAATAGGATCGTTTTCCTGGATCAAACCGTAGAAATTCTGCCAGGTGGCGCAATCGCCATCCCAGACACCGTTCGCAACTGCCCATTCCTTGTCGACGATCGAGGCAACGGTATGGGCTAAGGTAACCATGAACGGGCCGTAGGGTTGGGCAAGCGTAACGGTAACAGTGCCAGCGGCATCGTCAGCAACGATTCTGCTGGTTACTGACTCGCAGGCAGCCAACAGGTCTGCAGCAGGAACGGCTTGTAAACCTTCAGGATCATCTTCCAGGGCGGGATCGATCAAATCAGCAGCATCGATCTTGCCAATGCCGATGATGGGCTCGGTCAGGAGCAGCGAGGGTGAGCTCGTGCCGCTCTGCAGGGTTGCGCGTTGCAGTGAATAGGCAACGTCAGTCGGCTCAAGCGTTCCGCCGTCATGGAATTTGACGCCCTGGCGGATGGTGAAGACATAGGTCAATCCGTCATCCGATAGGGTGTAGTCGGTCGCCAGCATCGGAACCAAATCTACGGCGCTTCCCTTGTTGTAGAAATACAGGGTCTCGTAGACGTTCTGGTTGACTTCGCTACCGGCTGTCTCGTAATCCAAGGCGGGATCCAGGACATCGGGCTCACCAATCGTGGCAGTCACGAAGGTGGTTGGGTCCGCCGACTTGAATTCGGTTGTTACCGCAGCGCCCGTGCCTGGTTCGGTGGTGGTGGGGGTTTCAGTCGAGGGGGTGGTGCAGGCTGAAAGAACCATCGCCAACGCGAGGATCAGGCTCAATACAACTAAACCTTTCTTATACATAACTCTCCTCCATTTGAAAATTGTTTTGAACTCTTGACAAACAACTCATGTTCTCTTCTAAATAACACCTCCTTTAGTATATATAGTCTGACTGCATTCACCATATAAAATAATGATGACTAACGATGACCGGTCATGCTGGTTTTCATCCTTTCAGTGTTTGGAGACTCAACCAGATGACAGGCAACGAAATGATTGGGGGTTATCTCACGCCACTCTGGGCGTTTCTCAGTGCAAATCGCTACAGCCAGTGGACAGCGCGTGTGGAAACGGCAACCGGTGGGTGGGTTGACCGGGGAAGGCACGTCACCTTTCAGGATGATGCGCTTGCGTTTGGCTTCAATGATAGGCGATGGGATCGGAACCGCAGAAAGCAACGCAATGGTGTATGGGTGCAATGGGTTGCTGTACAGATCTTCGCGGTCAGCCAATTCGGCCATGACGCCCAGGTACATAACCGCCACGCGGTCACTGATATGACGGACCATCGACAGGTCGTGCGCGATGAACAGATAGGTGAGGTTCATCTCCTTCTGCAGGTCCTCAAGCAAATTGACCACCTGTGCCTGGACAGATACATCCAATGCTGAGATGGGCTCATCACAGATGATCAATTCCGGTTGTAACGCCAGGGCGCGTGCGACACCGATGCGCTGGCGCTGACCACCAGAGAATTCATGCGGGTAACGATCTGAATATGCTGGATTCAAGCGGACAAGTTTTAGTAATTCCTCAACGCGGGTTCGAACAGCTCCGCCTTTAAGAATGTTATGTATGTAAAGCGGTTCACCGATGATCTGTTCAACGGTCATGCGCGGGTTGAGACTGGCATAAGGATCCTGGAAGATCATCTGCATCTGGCGCCGCATCGCGCGTAGTTTCTGACCGCGCAGATTGACCAGGTTTTGTCCCTGGAAGATAACTTTGCCAGCGGTTGGTTTGTAAAGCTGCAGGATGGCACGCCCGGTGGTGGATTTTCCACAACCCGACTCACCCACCAGCCCCAGGGTTTCTCCACGCTTGATATTGAAACTAATGCCATCGACCGCGTGCACATGCCCGACAACGTTTTGGAATATACCGCGTCGTATTGGGAAGTACATAACCAGATCTTCAACAGTAAGCAGGGTTTCTTCGTCGCTCATGCGCGCACCTTCCTCGTTTGAGTATCGACCCAGCAGGCAGCGCGGTGGTTCAAACCCACATCTATTAACATGGGGTTTTCAGCAAAGCATTTATCCACCCGATAAGCACAACGTGGTGCAAATGGGCAGACGGTGGCTTTTCGGAACAAGACTGGTGGAATGCCATCAATCGAAGCAAGCCGCTCTCTACGGGATTTTGACAGGCTGGGCAGGCTGCCCAACAAGCCGATTGTATAAGGATGCCTTGGTTCAGCGTACAAGGTTTTGACCGCCGCTTCCTCGATGATATAACCGCCGTACATCACGATCACACGGTCAGCCAGCCCGGCGACAATACCGAGGTCATGGGTAATCCAGATGATCGCCATGCCCAGTTTGTCACGCAATTCCTTGATCAGTTCAACAATCTGCGCCTGGATGGTGACATCCAGTGCTGTGGTGGGTTCATCGGCAATTAACACCTGCGGCGAACAGGTCAGCGCCATGGCGATCATAGCGCGCTGGCGCATACCGCCGGAAAATTGATGCGGGTAATCTTTATAGCGCTCACGGGGATTGGGTATTCCGACCAGATTCAGCAATTCAACCACCCGGGATTCGGCTTCATTTTTAGAAATGCCGAGATGGATTTCAAGTGGTTCTGCAACCTGTTTGCCAATGGAGATTACCGGGTTAAAGTAGGTCATCGGATCCTGGAAAATCATGCTGATCTGTGACCCGCGGATATGACGAAGTTCTTCGTCCGGCATCGGGATCAAATCTCGTCCCTGGAAAAAAGCTTGACCGGCGACAACTTTGCCAGGTGGAGCAGGGATCAGATGTAAAATTGACATCATGGTGACCGATTTACCACAACCGCTTTCACCCACGAGGCCAAGTGTTTCACCCTCACTTAAATGAAAATCCACACCGTTTACAGCATGAACAACACCATCGTGAGTGTGGAATTGTGTTTCAAGACCTTGGACTTTTAAAATCTCTGGCATATTCTCTTATCCTGGTTGATTGACATAGGGTCTTGCATTATACCCATTCTAGAATATAAAATACTCCTTCTCCATCGAGTAGTTAATGCGCCTAATTCTACCGGAATAACCCAAGTATGTCAAAGCCTTTCTGTTACAAATCTGTAACACCATACCGCATCGAAAGATAGGATTTATAGCGCTCAGGATGGATCTTTCCCTTAAGTACCGCTGCGCGGATCGAACAACCTGGCTCACTGCGGTGAGAACAGTCGTTATATTGACAGGTGTCAACCCGCTGACGCATCTCGGGGAAGTATCCGTCCAACTCCTCTGGCTGGATATCCCACAACGCCAGCGCCCTCAAACCGGGCATATCTGCGATAAAACCGCCTTCCGATAAACAGTAAAGCTCCCTGACTTCAGTGGTGTGCATGCCCTTGCCGGTCGCACTTGATATCCTTCCTGAACGTAGATCGAGACCGGGTTGAATACAGGCTACAAGGCTGGACTTCCCCACCCCCGACGGTCCCGTCAACGCAGAAATCTTTCCATGTAATAGTCCCCTGACATCGTCAATTCCCTCTTTTGTCTTCGCGGAAGTGTAGATCAGTTTGTACCCGAGCGGTTCATAATAACCGAACAATTCTTCAGCTCTCCGCCGGTCCACCAGATCGCATTTATTGGCGATAATGACCGGGGGAATGCCCTGCTGCTCGGCTATCACCAAAAACCGGTCCAGCATGCGGCGATGTGGGTCTGGTTGAGCGCAGGCAAAAACCACCAAAAGCTGGTCAGGGTTGGCCAGCAGAATTTGTTCATATACTCCCTGCGGACGGGGTGCCGTCCGTGAAAATGACTTTTTACGCGGTTGAACAAGCTCGATCACACCCTCTTTTTCGTTGATTCTGCTTAATAAAACACGGTCCCCGATGGCGACCAGATCGCCACGCTGGGGACCCTGTTTCAATTTCCCGCGAATCCGACAGGTGACCACCTCATTCCCCGTGAGCACCCGATAGAACCCGGATTGAACCCGCAGCACCAGCCCCGGTTCAGCGTCCATTTGTCATTATCGACTAGGGTACCGGTGTGTCGGTGACCAGCGGAGTTGGTGAGGCAATCACATAGGGACTTGCCTCCCAGGGCAACGTCCGACCGGGGTTTTTATTATCCGAAAAGTACAACTGCACAATGCGTCGGAAGAGCGGGGCTGACATTTCAGATCCCTCACCACCATTTTCTATGAGTACTACTATCGCGATATCCGGCTGGTTCGGTCGGTTTTCTTCTGTGTAACCTGCAAACCAGGCATGTGAGTTACCCCCTCCGGTGGGGGTGGTGGCTGTGCCGGTTTTTCCGGCAACCTTGTATGGCATGTTTGCCATGACATAATATGCCGTTCCCCGTTTATCATAGACGACCAATCTCATGGCATCCTGGACTTCCTTGAGCGTTTCTGCCTTGACCGGCAAGGTACTCTGCGCTTCAGGCGTAAAAATATAGGAATCAATGCCATCGATGCTTGTAATCTTCTCAACCAATTGCGGTCGATAAAGAGTCCCACCGTTGCCAACTGCGGCGACAAAGCGTGCCACTTGCAATGGGGTCACCAACATGGCTCCCTGCCCGATTGCCATCTGTACTGCATCATAAGCGCTGGTCGCATCGGGGATTGAGCCGGGATCTTCGGTTAACTCCACTATGCCGGTTGGTGAACCAAGGCCGAAACCGCGTGCCATATCCGCCACATCACCGGTGTAACCAAGCGTTTCATACAGGTAATAACCGATGTGATAAAAATATGTATTGCAGGATCGCATTAACCCCTGTGGGAGGGTCAACATGCCGCTTGGCGGTTTCTCCTTGTCATAAGTCCAATCCTTGCCTGTGAAACCATCCAACTCTGTGAAAAAATACTGGCAATCATATTCAGAGTCGACGGTGAATGCGCCACTTTCAAGTGCCGCAGACATGGTGATGATCTTGAAAACGGAGCCGAGCGGGTAAACACCCTGTGTGGCCCGGTTGTAGAGCGGGAGTTCAGGATCATTCAGGATATTCGCCAGGAGCCCATTGTTATAGTTGGTGGGTTCAAATATATTTGGGTCGAACCCTGGTGCAGAGACGATTGCCAAAATGCGCCCGGTATCGCGTTCCAGAACCACCGCGGCGCCCCGGTAATTCCCAAAGGATTTCTGGATCTTATCCTGAAGGTCCTTGTCAATGGTGGTGGTTATTGACTGTGACGGCGACAGGTTCTTTTCAGCGATGCGGGTGATCGGTTGTCCATTGGCGTCCATGACATACAGCGTGGCACCGTGTTCACCGGCCAGGTAGGATTCACCCCAGCGTTCCAACCCGTCGGCACCGATCTTTTCATTGCCCTGATACCCATTTCGTTGATAATCTTCCAGTTTGTCCTGTGAAATGGAAAGGACATACCCGATCGATTGTGGGGCGATCCCCCCATCGTAATAATAACGTGCTGAAAACTCCCGCAATACTATCCCGCCAAATCCGAGCAGGACTGAAGAACGTTTATCCACCTCTTCCTTGGGTGCTTCTCCGATCGCCACATATCCCGGTGACGAATTGTAGATTAATGTACGCAGGTTTTCCGTGCTGATACCTATCAGCTTATACAACTGATCAAGAAGACCATTTTCCTGATCGGGGATGATCTGATCAGACATGACACCGACGGAATACGCATCCGCCTGCGCCACAAGGATGTTACCCTTTTTATCGTAGATATTTCCTCTCGAAGGAATGTCGTATACCAGGGATAGCTTGTTTCCACCGTGCAATTCCGGCAGGATTAATGCCTGATCCCATTGGACTCGCCAGGCATTATTTTCCAGGCTCAGGTTCATGGTCATCTCGCGGTCGATCTCGCCCAGTAGGTTAGTATGAAAAGTGACCTTGTACTGGACCTGGGAGGAGCTCGGATCACGCAAAACGGATAATATCGAGTAGTCGAGGTTTTTCAAGGTCAGGCTGACAACGGCATCGTGATAGACCTTCTCGAAATCCACCGCGGTGATGGCATCCTGGCTGATCTCGGTCAGCAACGCATACATACTGGAATAGTTATCGTCCTGCCAGTATTTCAAATAATTTTCAGCTATCGCTTGTGGATCAGGAGCAGACGTTACAACCCCGATTGGCGTGGGAAGCGAAGACTCGCCCCCATTGGGATTGCAGGCGGTTAACACAAAAATCAGTATTATCAGGGAAAGAAAGAGTCTCTTCATTTTTATTATTTGAATTTGCTTGGGTCAGCCAATTATATCACCGCGAAGTACGGCTTCATGGATGCGGCACTCATAACTCAAGGTAGACTGGCATCGTGTCGGAAGGCCAGTTGTGGTGGTCAGGCCGAGTTTTAGCGCGCTGCGCGCCAGATGACAGAGTGGCATCCCCATCACACTCGCGAAACATCCCGAAAATTGTGAAACAGGATGAAAAGATGCGTTCTGGATGGCATAAGCACCAGCCTTATCCATAGCGTCGCCGCTTGCAATATAGGTATCGATCTCCGCTTCGCTGTAATCCCGCATCGGTACAATCGATGAGCACAGATCCATAATAAGCGATTGAGCATTCCGGTCGTACAGGGCAATCGCAGTCATAACAGTATGGTTGTGTCCACGTAACTCCCTCAAGATGCGGCGGGCATCCTCCGCATCGATCGGTTTGCCAAACAAGGTTTCGTTTTCAACGACAATGGTATCGGCAGTGAGGACATATTCACCCAGGGCCTCTTGCGGGACTGCACGGGTCTTTTCTCGTGCCAGTCTCATAACATAGTCCCGCGCTGGCTCAGCGGGCAGGCGGTCCTCATTTGTATCCGTGGCTATTGCTGCAAAATCCCAGCCGGTCAGTTTTATCAATTCCCGCCGGCGGGCTGAGTTTGAAGCTAAAAGGATCTTTGTCATGCGCATACGATTCTAACATGCCTTCATTGTTGCTTTTCCATGAAGTCGGCACGTGCCAACAGGCGCTCGGCAGCTTTCACCACTGGCATATCAACCATCTTTCCATCCAATGTAAATGCTCCTTTTCCTTCAGCAAGGTGTTGCTGATATGCCTGAAGTATCCTGTTTGCATGCTCAAGCGCTTCCATGTCAGGAATGAACGCCTGTTGAACGGGGGTCACCTGTAATGGATGGATGACTTGTTTCCCCGAGAACCCCATTGACACTCCAACCCGGCATTCCTCAACCAAGCGTTCCATATTCTTGTATTCAGTACAAACCATGTCAATTGCCTGCAAATTATAAGCTACCGCATGGGTAACCACAGCGCTGCGCGCAAAAAGGAACTCAATGGCATTTACCGTTCGTATACCGCCAATATCCGCCGTGTAATCCTCAGCGCCGAAGACCAGCGCAGATAGCCGTGAACTTGCCTGGCAGATCTCTCTCAGGTTGAGTATCCCCAGGGCTGATTCAATCCCTGCCACAAGTGAAACCGTCCCGATCGTGATGCCAGCTTGTTTTTCCAACTCCTCGATCTCACAGATTATCCATAGGATCTGACTGGCATCGCTGACCTTGGGTAAATAGATCCCATCAGGCTTGCCGGGGATGATCGCACGCAAGTCATCGGTACATAATCCGGAAGAAATGGCATTTATTCTTACAAGCCGCTCTGACCTGCCAAAATTGATGGTTTTCAGACAGGCAAATATCTCCTGCCTGGCTGCCTGCTTGCGATTGACCGCCACCCCATCCTCAAGGTCGAGACAAACACAGTCTGCGCTGAGACCAGCTGCCTTTTCGATCTTATGCCGGTCATCGCCTGGTACATATAATAAAGCTCGCCTCGCATGCATTTTCATCACTCCATCATTTAGGATAGGTAATCTGATTATATCAATGCCATGAAAACTTCTTGTTTGAGGGGTTGAATCATGATACAATCGCCAGCGTTCGGGAGGGATGGCCGAGTGGACTATGGCGCCTGTCTTGAAAACAGGTGTGGGATCTCCCACCGGGGGTTCGAATCCCTCTCCCTCCGCTATATAAGGGACCTTGATAGATAAATATGGGGAGGTGCCAGAGTGGTTGAATGGGGCCGCCTGCTAAGTGGTTGTCGGGGTGTTAAGCCTCGACCGCGGGTTCGAATCCCGCCCTCCCCGCCACTGAAACGAGAACCCGGATTTTAATCGGGTTCATTTGTTTAAAGAAAATATCTTGTGGTAATTAATAATCCTTCTCAAAAATTTTATCTGTTAATAGTGATAAAATTTATCTGTAGCACAATGAAGGAGTTCGGCAAGTATGGAACAGCAAACTGAATTATTTACAGTAAAAAAAGGTCTCGCCCAGATGCTCAAAGGTGGGGTAATCATGGATGTGGTCACGGCTGACCACGCTAAAATAGCAGAAGATGCCGGTGCAGTGGCAGTCATGGCGCTCGAACGTGTGCCGGCGGATATTCGAGCCAGCGGTGGCGTGGCACGGATGAGCGATCCCGAGCTTATCCTTCAGATCATGGATGCGGTCAGCATACCCGTTATGGCAAAATGCCGTATAGGGCATTTCGTGGAAGCCCAGATCCTGGAAGCCCTGGGGGTTGATTACATCGACGAATCCGAAGTCTTAACGCCTGCCGACGAAGCACATCACATTTATAAGCATCCATTTAAAATTCCTTTCGTATGTGGCTGCCGGAATTTGGGCGAAGCCCTGCGCCGGATCGGCGAAGGCGCTGCCATGATCCGCACGAAAGGTGAGGCTGGAACTGGCGATGTGGTCGAAGCGGTGCGGCATGCCAGAACTGTCCTTGACGATATACGTCGTCTGGTCAGCCTGCCGGAAGAAGAACTGATGTCATTCTCAAAAGAGCTCGGGGCGCCTTACGAGAACGTTCTTGAAACCCGCAAGCTGGGCCGTATGCCGGTGGTCAATTTTGCTGCTGGTGGCATCGCCACTCCTGCAGATGCCGCATTGATGATGCAATTGGGTGTCGACGGCGTGTTCGTTGGCTCAGGCATCTTTAAATCAGGAGATCCTGCCAAACGGGCAGCTGCTATTGTCAAAGCCACTACGCATTTCGACGACCCAAAGATCCTGGCTGAAGTCAGCCGCAACCTCGGCGAGCCGATGGTCGGGCGCCAGATCTCTTCGATCCCTGAAGCCGACCTGATCGCCGGGCGCGGATGGTAATCGTCTCGTAAAATAAATGTAATGAGAATAGGTGTTCTGGCTTTACAGGGGGATTTTATTGAACACATCCATATGCTCTCCGGCATGGGGGTGGAAGCAGTCGAAATCCGTCTTCCGGATGAACTGGATCGACTCGATGGTTTGATCATGCCCGGGGGTGAATCCACCACGATCGGCAAGCTGGCGGTCGCATATGGCTTGCTTGATGCACTGCGCAAATTTGGCCAATCCAAACCCATCTGGGGAACCTGCGCAGGCGCCATCCTTCTCGCCAGGGAAATTCACCGACCGCAACCATTGCTCGGCCTGATGGATATCGTCATAGCTCGTAATGCTTTTGGCCGTCAGGTGGACAGCTTCATCACCCCGCTCGATGTGCCTGCTCTTGCCAGCCCGGGTGAAGAGAACCCACCCTTCCCCGCCGTGTTCATCCGCGCCCCGATCATTGAATCAGTCTCGGGTGATGCGAAGGTGCTCGCCAGTCTGCCGGATGGTCGTATCGTGGCGGTGAGACAGGAACATTTACTTGCCACATCCTTTCACCCCGAATTGACGGGTGATAACAGGTTCCATCGCTACTTTACAAGGATGATCAACGGCAATCCATAACTGATTTCCCGTATAAGCATAGAGGATGTGTTTATTACTTTCCAGTTTGGACCACGCTTGATCAGGGGTGAGATTTATTTTTATTATTCCAGCAAATAAGCTATCAGCCAGTTAGCTGTTGCCAGTAAGGCCTCTGTGTGGGTGCGTTCGTAATTATGGGATGCATCCACACCAGGACCTATTAATGCAACAGCCACATCCCCACCCGCCCGCCAGAATGCCTCGCCATCCGAACCATAATGCGGGTAGATGTCAGTCACATAGGGTATATCGTTGGTTTCCGCCAATGCCCTGAGCTTCTGGCTCAATCCATGGTGATAGGGTCCGCCGGAATCCTTAACGCACAGAGTGGCATGGAATTCATCTGATGCCTGGCCTTCGCCCACTGCAGCCATATCCACCACGACCAGTTCGTGGACATCAGCCGGGATTCCTGCTGCTCCGCCATGTCCGACCTCTTCATAGTTGCTGAAGTGTAAATATGTCGTTTGAGCAGGCTTGAGCCCGGCATCTGTCATGGATTTAACAACCGCGAGGATGACAGCCACACACGCTTTGTCATCCAGATGGCGCGAACGGATAAACCCTTCCACCACTTCTACCCGCGGATCAATCGCCACGAAATCACCTACGCGGATCCCGAGTGCTTTGGTATCCGCCTTGCAGGAAGTCCGTGCATCCAGACGCACTTCCATATTCTCGTCATTTCGTTTTGTATCCTCGATTTCCATCCCAGTATGCACATGCCCTGACGCCTTGCATAATAATATTGTTCCTCGAATCATCCCGCCACCGGATGCCATGATACGGCAGCCCTCTCCCTCCACTGTGCTCCAGTTGTAACCGCCAATGCGGGTCAATTTTAACTTTCCGGATTCCTTGATCTCCTTAACCATGGCACCCAGGGTATCGATATGCGCAGTCAGCGCTCGCGGTCGATCTTGCGCATCTCCTTTCCACTCCACGACCAATGCGCCTTTGCGTGTTTTTGATAATGAAATATCCTTATATTGTTTGAGGATACTCTCTAGCAGATCTATTGCCTGTGCCGTTAATCCGGTCGGGGAAGGTGTGTTGAGGAGTTTAACTAGGACGTCCATCAGGTACTGGCAGTCAATTTGGGGAGTTGGCATGATCATGCTCCGTAATTTGGTTTCACTTATTTTTATTTAGAAATGCAATCAAACGCTGTTTGTATTTATCCGGTAATTGTTGTGAAATCTGGACGTGCCCAATCCCAGGCTCACGCCAGATTTCTGCACCCACTGCCTGAGCTTCCATCTCATCAAAATCAGGACAAAATTCATCTGCCTCACCATGAATGAGCATTAAAGGTGTTGGGGCTATCCGATGGACCCAGCGGACGGGTTCGTATTTAAAGAGATCGGCACCAACACGCAAAGAAGCCATAATTAAAGCCAGCTTCGCAAACAACGTAAATAACCAGATCGGTAAATTATGCTCCCTGGCCCAGACTCTCATAGCGGTCTTAATCCGCACGGGTGCGCCATCCGAGATAACCGCGTTCACATCTTTCGTTACGGGGGCTGTTAATATCGCTGCCATGCCACCCATTGAAAATCCAACCAACGCTATCCATTTCGCCCCTTGTGATTTTGCACATTCGATCGCGCCAAGGACATCATTGCGCTCCAGATATCCAAAGGTGCATACATTTCCTTCACTTCGTCCATGCGCCCTGAAATCAAACATCAATACATTAAAACCTGCCATATGGAAATCAAGTGCGTAATGGACATCCGGGTCCATACTGCCGGCATGTCCATGCAGCTGTATGACAGTATGGTTGCTATTTCCTGCGGGTATGTACCACCCCTTCAGTTGAACACCATCTTTTGCGGGAAAAGATATTTTGGTGAAATCCAAACCAACTTCTGCCGGGCTGCTGGTTTCTCTTAGATAACTCCTCTGAGTGAGCGTCAATGACAATAGAAAACCGACCAATAGCACAGTAACGATAATAATTATTAGGATAATCAGGATCAATACAAATGTGTCCATAGATAATTAACTCGTATGCCCTCTTAGACACCAGCCTTCCAATTTATGGATCAATTCCTGTGCGATATCCTCTGAGGTGATATCTTGAACGAATAAATACAATCCTTCGGGCTTCAAGGTACGGATTACGTCCTCAATTTCTGACAACATACAATTCACCTGCACACATTTATCAGCATTCTGGATACGCTTATATATTCCTGCCCAGCGTATGAACGAGTCGTCTCCGGGTGTCGGCACAAATTGCACCCCATCAAGCTCAGTAATCTCAAGTATAGCATCCAAATGTCTCAGTGCTCCTGGACCATCGAGATGATAGAGAGACCGATCCAGGAATTGACACTCATGAATCACACTCTCCAAGAATATATCACGATACATGGGAGCACTGATCATGATCGAAAAATCATTGGAGACCATGTAATATTTCTTATCTGATACCAATGGCACCCAGGTGGATATCGGTTGTCCAGCCCTCCTTAGCCTGTCATAGAACATTCCGTATAAACGCTCGTAATCCTTTTCTACTCTGTGAAGAATATTTCTTACCAGCGCGGGATTATTGATTAAATCGGTTGCCAAACCCATCGGTCCTCGCAAGGCTGCAAGACAATCGCCACCAGTGTGCCAATCAGACATGCCGGTTATAAATCTGCCTTTCCCGGTATCCAGAAAAGCGTCGGTTAACTTGGTTAGCTGAGCCAGGTAGGGATTTGTCCAATCAAATACAATATTTTCATGTTCTTCAATATTCAGTATGATTGGTTCACTCCAACTCGTCCCAAATTCAGTGAAATGAAGTGGACAACCGTAGAATGCAGCAAAAACATCTGGACCCAAATTAGGCCAAGCCACAGGCATCGTATCACCCAAAAATAGTTGATTCGATAAATTAACCTGATTCCACTCAGCCTGAAAGTCGGTATCCAACCATTCGTCTTTCACTGAGTGATGCCCTGAAACCGGGAGTTCAATCCATTCATCCACAGGTTTATACAGCGGAAACTGAACAACAGGGCGATCCAACAGCTCCCGTTCCCAGAAGGCATCAATACGCCGCTTGGATTGTTCGTAATCAGGTTTTAACGATAACATGCTTTTTGTTACGAGTTAAATAAGCTGCATTATTTTAGCGCACATTCCACTCCAGCGATAATCTGTCTTTGAGTTGCCGTCATGCAAATATATGGCATAATCATCCTATGCCCAAAGACCCAGTCCAACAATTCCCCATGAAAATCCGTGTGGCAACCTTTTTTAACAGCTTTTGGGGTGAAGTTAGCCTGATGGTTTTCGTCGCGGTTGTTTACTGGGTAGTTTACTATTGGCAGAGCCCGCAATTCGGTCTTTATGAAGACGACTTGACCATTCTCCCACGTGCATTCTCATTAACTTTCACGGAATTACTGTCTCATATCTGGTATCTGATCAGCAACCTCTATGGACATGCACGCCCTCTCCACAACAGTTTTATTAATTTGTTTTCCTGGATTGGTTGGAAAATAAATGGCTTATGGGGAGTGTACTGGATTGGGTTTATCTTATCTTACATCAACATTGCGCTTTTCTATTATCTCGTCAGGAGAGTATCAAACAGAACTTCTGCTTTTGTTTGTGCATTGGTTTACTGTCTTTTCGCGACAGATACAACAAAGATTTACCTCACCCACTCACTTGGATTACAGCCGTCAATCACACTCCTGCTGCTGGCTTGCCATGCCTACCTATCTAACAAGAAAATACTGGCCTATCTGCTGGCATTCACCATTTTATTTGCGTATGAAACCCCATTCCTGGTATTTATAGGAATTCCTTTATTGAAAAAGAAATGGGATAAAAAACTCCTTATAGAAATGATCTTCCATTCGGCAATTCTGGGCAGTATGTTACTCGTGGTCTTTTTTGCCCGCACGGCGTTGGGTGAGGGGCGGGTGGTTGAATTATCCCTTGCTGAAATAATTAAAGCGCCCATTGAACAAGTCATCAAAGGCATCATTGCAAACATCAGTAGTTTGTACATCCGCCCAGGTCAGGTCATTACACAAATGACCCCCCTGGTAAAAACCGCTATGCTGATTGCCGCTTTTTTGCTCTTCGGTATATTTTTTCTAATCACATCCCTTTATCAAACAGAAATGAATAATCCTGATACTGTTATGGAATGGCGCAATCCAAAATCCTGCCTGCGCGGTCTGGCAAAGCAATGTCTGGCCGGATTAGTAATGATGGCTATGTCATATCCAATCTCATTTATTCTGAACGCCTCAGCTCTAAACGGTCGGGCTTCGCGGGTTCACGCAGCTGCAATCATTGGTGTTTCATTAATTGTTGGCAGTTTAGTCATGGGTTTTCTTGCAATTCTAAAAAATTGCTGGGTTCGATTCGCGGCACTACTTCCATTGGCACTTTATTTGTCCTTTTTTGTCGGTTTCGGCTTTGTTGTCCAAAACGAGTATCGCCTGGCATGGTCATATCAAAAGCACTTTTGGTCCGAGCTATTGCCACTTATTCAGGATGCAAATGAAAATGAGATCATCTTGGTCGGTATCACTGACCTGCCAGAAACCACTCAAATTGAAGCAAACACTTGGAATGTTCCGCGGTTACTTGATCAAATATATGTGATGCCATCTGAATGGGATAATCCCCCCCGTGTCTATCGGCTACTCCCGGGATGGGAAAAAACCATTTTAACGACTGATGGTAAAGTATCACTCCAATTGGTCAATGTGGCTGCACCGCCATCACTATATGGCGAATTCGACGCTGATCGGATTATTTTTATTGATTGGGATGGTAAAAGTAGTCAATTGCGCCGAAGGACCGAACCTCTGACTCTTAGTACCGGAACTATTAACGTTTTACCCCCAGGTGAAAACATCCTATCCGACCGGCCCAAAGGCATCTTATACCACCTGTTATTCGATTGATATCACTATATCCAGCCGTCATCATAGGATGCACAGACCGGTTATAAATTACCACTCGAATCTTTTATTAATTCAATCACAACCCGGTAAAACTCATCTGTCGTCGGCGGTGGACCCTCACCCCGTTCGATCGATTCGCCTTTTCTCGTCCTTTCAATAATACGAGTTTTGGGGTTACCGGATATATCGGGGGCCTTCACAAGTGCAAACACCCCGGTCATATCATTAATTCGGAGTATGGGTGTTACCCTCCGTGGGCGGTAGACAAATGCCTCAAGGTGTGCTTCACCATTGTTCTGAGGAGCAGGCATGATCACCATGGCAATGGTCACATCCTTTTGCGGTAGACGGATCACATAATTTAAACCATAAGGATCAACTCGATCAGACTCGGCAAAGTTCTTCGCGACTTGCTCCCAATAAAAATTCAAAAATTTGTTACCATCTCTCTCCAGGTAATAAAGGAACTGTACCGGCGACTGATGAAATACAGAAGGCAGGGCATCTTCAAAAAACACAACCGGGTGTGACCGTACGCTGATCATATCTCGACCATTATATCTTTTCCTGGATAAATATAAAGTAAACAGATCAAATATATATACTAATATTGCTTGTGGGTTATATAATACAAATAGGTTTTGACCCCGGAAAAACAAGATGACCTCAAGCATCCCGATCACCCATACAAAGATCAGTGTTCCCCGCCGAAGGGCAGAGCTTTTATCGAGAAAAAGGCTGCTTGATCTTCTAAATGGGTTCATGGACACCAAGCTGGCAATAATTGCGGCTCCAGCAGGCTACGGCAAGACCTCGCTATTAATCGACTTTGCACGACAATCACGGATTCCTATCTGCTGGTACTCCATTGATTCGCTGGACCAGGAAATTATCCGTTTCTTAACCCATTTCATTTCGGCCATCAATAAACGCTTTCCCGCATTTGGAAAAGACTCGTTGACAGCCGTGGTTGATAAGAATGATATTGATATCAACGTTGAAGCAGTATGCACAACGATCGTAAATGATTTGTTCGAGCATATTCTCGAACATTTTGTCATCATCCTCGACGACTATCACCTTCTGGGTAGCAATCAAAAAGTGGAACAATTTATAAGCCACTTTATACATGCGGTGGATGAAAACTGCCATCTGATCATTGCGTCGCGTGCATTATTGACGCTCCCGGATCTGCCGTTGCTGGTAGCCCAATCCCAGGTTGGCGGGTTGAGCTACGAAGAACTCACATTTACGGCCGAAGAAGTTCAATCATTATTCTTACAGAACTATCAACTTGACCTCCCCCCGAATGCAATTGACAACCTGATATCGCAAACTGAAGGTTGGATTACCGGTCTTGTTCTGGCAACCCAGATGTATGGGCAGGAAACATCACGGCTTGCAAGGATCAAGCGGGTCACTGGTGTCAGTTTATATGATTACCTCTCCGAACAAGTGTTTCTGAAACAACCTGGTCAAATTAAAACCTTTCTGCTTTATACTGCTCTGCTCGAAGAATTCGACATCCAGCTCTGCCAGGAAATCCTTGATGGGTGTATGGGTGAACCGAATCCTGACTGGTCGGAGCTTGTCAGTTACACCCTGCGTAACAGTTTATTCGCCTTACCGGTGGGTGATGAGACGATTTCAATTCGATATCATCACCTCTTCAGGGAATTTTTACAAGCCCGGGCGCTTACAGAATATCCCAATGAATGCAAAACCATCCGCTTGCGTCTTGCTAACCACTATAAAAAATACAAGGATTGGGTTCATGCCCATAGACTATATAAGCAGATGGGAGACAACGAATCGATTGTTGCAATGTTGATGGAGGATGGGAGTGAAATA